>Ga0070741_10001009_pt1 | contig 91754 bp, 73 predicted proteins | sample Coa_R1_4_FD_66440 | JGI IMG/M metagenome (GOLD analysis project Ga0070741, IMG submission 66440) | Surface soil microbial communities from Centralia Pennsylvania, which are recovering from an underground coalmine fire - Coalmine... | ecosystem: Environmental > Terrestrial > Soil > Unclassified ...
CGAAGGAAGCTGGGTTCAGGTAAATCTCGAATCCTTGATCGATACCATCGTTATTGCACCCGATGCGGAGCGTTGGTATTACGAACTCGTGCGCCGTGTCACCGTGCATTACGGGCTTTCCAAACCGGTTCAGCAGTCCCGATTGGCCCGGCCATTCGCCGATGAACAGTTGGCTTCAGGCCCACCCTGCGGCGAAGCTCCCGGTCGCAGATGCGGCTGACCTGCTTCCGGTTATCTGAACGCCACCTCTTTACTGCTCGTACCAGAACACTGCTCCCTTTGTGATCGCCGGTAGTTTAAAGGTCGTGCCGCCCGACTCGGCAGCTCCATCCAACGCTTGTACGTCCCCAAGGAATGGCAGAAAGAATCCGCGCCCCTTCGATGCTCCGGAAATCGTAATCGCCACGCCTGCTTGGGGAGTCTGAACGGCGTTCACATGGCCCTGCAGTCCCGCAAAGTTGGCAAAGAACACATGCGTCTTGCCATCGACATTTGCAATCGACGTGGCGAGCCAGGACGAACCTGTAACACGCACGGGACTTTCCACCTTCAGGCTCTCCAGCAAGTCGCGCTCCCGGTCGGGATTGGTGCCGGAGACGTCTGTCTGCAGGGCCTGCATGTAGTCTTTCCCCGGACATTTGGGAAAGCGAAGGATATTGCCGGAATCTTTCAGTTCAGTGGCGTCTTCCCCTGTAATGACCAGTTGTTTGCCTGTATCCGCATACCTTTGCAGCAGTGACTTCTCGCTCTCGTCCAGGTTTCTCACGTCCGGTAAAATCAATGCGCTTCCGTGGAAGTCGCTGAGTGTTTGCGGCGTGACCACCTGAAATTCCAGGTGCCGCTGCATCAGCAGAATCATCATCCCGACGTACGATTGAGTGAATTCCTCAGCGTGGTAGTTTCTGGTCTGCGGAGAGAAATAAACGCCGACGGGGTTAATCGGCGTGCGCGGCGAATATAGCGTTTTTTCGTGATTTTTGATCCATGCGAAGATCCGCTTGCGGGTCGCCGGGTCATTCGATCCCGCCATCACGTGCCCGGGCGCGTCCCAGAAATTCGCACCGGCCATCACTTCCGACATCGCCAGGTTCATCATCGACTCGCGCCGGTCGACCTTCTTATCCCCGTCCCAGGAGTAATTCAAAATCCAGGTTGGCCTGCCTTGGGCGAAGGCGCGAAACGACTGCATCCCTGCCTGATACCAGAACCAGTCCAGCGGCGTGCGCGATGAGGCCATGTGGTCGCCCTCGCCAAACTCATACTCGTGCGCAATCGCATCCACCACCGCGTACAGGCTGTAAACGTCGGCCCCGACGCGAACCGCCGCTTCCTCAATACCCGGATAGATCTCCGGAATCGTCTTGATTTCCGGACTGACCGCCTTTGCAGTGCGATCGATCTCCGCCATAAAATCGGTGATCGTCTGGATTCGGAAGTCCACCCACTTCCTGAAGTTCGGATCGGAAAAATCTCCCAGCTTCAGATCGTGCTTCGCATCGAGTCCAGTCTGTTTCTTGAAAGCCGCGACCGTGTAATCGTCAAAACTCGCCCAACTATTCTCCCATCCGTCAAAATGCGTCATCCAGTAGGGAATATCCACGTAAATGCCGTCGATGCCCGTTCCCGCGATCTGCCGCACCCGTTCCATATAGGTCTTGCGCCACTCTGGAGCGTATGGCGAAACCCACACGTCCTCATCTCCCTTCGCGATCCAGAATGCCATTCCGCCACCAAACACCGCGGGTTCGCCAGTAATCTTTCGTTGCAACCAATCGGGGTGATCCTTGGCCAGCGAATGCGCGGCCTTATCGGCATTGGCGGTAATACACTCCAGGCCGGCAACGTAAACGAAAGCATGATTCCCGGCTGCATGCGCCTTCTCCGCCACGGCCCGGATTGCCTTCAATTTTTCTTCAGGATTGAGAAAGCTCTCGTACCTTCCCGGAATGTCGTTGTCGACTTCAATCCCGGAAACATCGCTGGCGGTTGCGTCGGCGACGATCTTCTCGGCGTTGTCTGATTTCAGGCCATACGCGGCGATGCGGACATAATTAGTCCAGTTCTGCTCGACGGAGTTGGACTCTGCCGCCATCAAGAGGAAAGATGCGCAAAGAATCAGGAATATTTTTGATTTCACAGGAATACCCACAAGAAAAATCTGGTTCGAAAATCTACACAGGACCGCCGCCAGTCTCGTCGTTCTGAGCCAGCCCAACTGTCGGACGAAGTGTCATACTGCCATCGGAATTCATACCCTGCCGGCACGCCCAGCGCACCGGATGTCGCTGACCCTTCACTTCGATCTCAGCTTGCAACTTCAGCCCTTGCCATCTGGTTCCCTTCGGCAACGGAAACTTCGCTTGCCGGACTTTTCCCGGCAGCGGATAACCGGCATCCAGGCTTCCGCCCGAAATAATTCTGCCCTCTCTATCAAGGACGGAGATCCGTAACACGCCCGGCACGCCCGCGACCCCGTCGTTCACGAACCCGATAATCAATCCCGGATAACTTTCTTCTTCATAGGTCCACACCCAGGAAGGTCGCACGCGATATCCAATCCTGCGCGCCAAGCCATCAAGGGCCACGGGAAACTGCTGGTAGTAATTCAGAATTCGATCTGCCTGGATGCGGTGCCAATTCCATAGCGAGAAGTAGCAGGGAGAAACATCCTGTACGTGATGGATCACATTGTCGGTGTAGGTGACGCCTTCATCCATTCTGAGGCTCGCCGGCGATCCATCCGACATCCCCACTTCAACCGACACCGCTATCCACGGCGGCCGGTTACTCAATTCTTCGATCTGCTCGTTCTCAATAAAGATCGTGTCGGTGCGCAGCCAATTGCAGCTTCTTACTGTCCGATCGAGAAGTTCGGAATTCCCCACTTTGCTGAAGTCCGGCTGCGTATTGGTAAGCATCGGAGTCTTCTTCCAGCGCTCCGCTTGATACTCAAACATTTCCACGAATGTCTTCTCGGCAGTCGGGTTATCGGAGAACGGATTGTTGGGCAGAGGCCAGGTGTGCCCCTCGCCCCAGAAGCCATACATGAAGGTGTCGACATACTCCACGCTCGGGTTGCCGTCGTATTCGGCCGCCAGCAAATCCACCAACTCCCGCCACGCCGCCTGGAATGCAGGGTCGTCATACTGCGGCTCATAACGCTCGCGGTGCTGCCACTCTCCCAGCTTCACCATCGGAATTTTTTGCTGCAGGAAACCTGGAAGGCTCGGTCCGGGAATATCCGGGTTGCTGATCATCACCCGGAACCCGACTTGCTTTCCATATCGCCGCGCGAGCTCAAACGTCAGTTTCCAGTGTTCGCAGAAATCCAGCCGGCCCGGCCGTTGTTGCACGTCCTTCCAATTGACGCGAATGTAGAGCTTCGATCCCAACGGCAGCTTCACCAACTTCTCGAGCGACTGTGCCAGGGTTTCTCCATCCTTGTGCGCCGGCCCGACTTCATCGCAAACATACGTGATCAACCCCATGCCGTAGTTCGCGACGACTTCTTCCGAAGGGGTAGTCGCCATCACCACAGTCCAGCTCGGATAATCGTCTGCGGAGAACGGCCCTTGATACAGCCGGTCGCGGACCGCTGGGCCGGAGCCAAACGGATACTTGTCAAAGTTGTGAACCGGAACGCGAGCCGACGAAACCCCTGCACCAGCCCCCAACAGAAAGGCCGTTGCGCCACTCGCCTTGAGAAAAGCGCGTCTTTTCACTCCGTTTCCCGCGCTTAGAATTCGAACCGCACTCCGACCTGTCCGTGCCGCGGCGTGCTGCCGATCAGGGTTGACGTTATCTGCCCAAATGTCGAGTCGCCCCAGAGGTTGTCCGGCATCGCAAACCGCGGAGTGTTGAAGAAATTGAAGAATTCTCCTCGCAGTTCCAGCCTCATCCCTTCGCGAGGAACAAACGATTTTTCGATCGACAGATCGATATTGTGAATCCCCTCCACTCGCAGGTCGGACAAGAATCGCGGCGTGTTTCCCGGCTGCTCGTACCCAGGATTGGCAAAGCAAGCCGCGTTGATGGTGCTGAGCGGGTTCGCCGAGGACGCCGACAACGCCGAGCGATGCGCGCTGATTCCGGTGTTCGGATTGCAGATCAGATTTGGCCGCTGATTGCCGTCGTCCAGCGTCGGATCCGACATCCCGATATCAATTGGCTGGCCCGACTGCTCCGTCAGAATTGTCGACAGCGTCCAACCGCCCACCACGCCGTCCAGGTAGCGATTCATACCGCGCCCGATCCAGCGGCCACGCCCGACCGGAACATCGGCAATCACGGCCATGGCTAAGCGATGGGTCGCATCGTTGGCGCTGATCGACCGTTCGGCCTTTAGATTGTCCAGTTCTTGCGCATTATCGAACGTCAAACCCCCGAGCCACGCGTTTCGTCCGGAAGAGGAATCATCCGTGGCTCGCGAAAATGTGTATCCGCCTTCAAAGCTGATGTAGTGCGAAGTTCGTTTCTCAAACCGAATCTGCAGCGCGTTATAGAAAGACTCCGCTTCCAGCAGGGGCAAGCCTTCGAATGCCCCGTCAAACTGCGGGTACGGCCGCAACAGATTGATCAGGGGAATCTGTGCATTGACGTACTGCGAGTCGGGGTCATTGAAAATCGCGTTTGGTCCGGAGAACAGCGGTTGAAAAGGATTGTTCACCGGGTTATGCAATTCGTTGAAAAGAGCCTGGGTATTGTATTGCTCGCGGACGGACGACGGAATAAAGTTGCGGTCACGCGTCGTGACACCGCTTAACCCACCCGAACCACCCCAGGGCAGATGCGTGCTGCGGTTGGCCGAATAATCCGCCGAAATGACCAGTTGCCCCGGCAACAGCCGCTGTACGCCGATACTCCACTGATAAATATCCGCATTCTGCGCCTGCGTAGTCCCAAGATCGTTGGCGTTCCCATATCCCCACATGGCAAGCGGGCCATACTTGGTTCCTTGCGGAGCCGGTAGACCTGAGGGAAATGGATTTTCCAGCGTCGCAAACTGGGTTTGAAAATTGTCCTGGCTGAAGAAAATGCTGGCGTCTTTGCGGAATGCGGTCCCGGCATATTGAAAGTTCGTGGCCACGTTCATCCCGTAATACACGCCTGCCCCGCCGCGAACCACCGTGTTGGTCGTCAATTGATACGCAAATCCGAGCCGCGGCGCCAGATTATTGCGATCTACCGGGACCGTTCGATTTCCGGAGGTCGGGAAAATCGTCGTTCCCTTAAGCGGCCCCGAGACCAGTGGCAACCCGGGCACCGTGATTCCACTGTCGCCGTTAAAATTGCTGAACTCGATGTGGTTGTAGCGCTCGTTGTAAGGCGTACTCCATTCGTACCGCAATCCCAGGTTCAGCGTTAGCTTCGGTGTAATGCGCCAATCATCTTGCGCATAAAACGCGGTTTCTTTCGATTTGTTGAAGACCTCAGGATCAATTCCAATCCCGCCGTAATCGCCGATGCCGAGAAGAATGTCGGCGAACGGATTGCCCTGTACCGAACTGGTCTCATCGGCCTCGCCCACCACCTGCTGCGTCACCGACTGAGCAAAGTGGAAGTACCCAGTGGCGTAATTCGGCTCCTGGAAATTGTTGTAAAACAGCCGTTGCTCGCCACCGAACTTGAAATTGTGTTTGCTCTTGGTCCAGACAAGCGCTCCGGAATACGCATACTGCTGGTGATCCAGCTTCGTATCCACACAGCATTGGTCGTAGATTGAACTCCATGGAGAATCCACGATGATCGCCGGCATGCGCGAAATGCCCGCATTTGCGTTATCCAAAATGCTCGGAAAACCAACCGAGGTTGCGCTCGGATAGTTGGTGAAACCAGGAGCGTGGACTTGATCAATAGAAAAGCGTCCGCTAAATAGCAACGTCGGACGCAGCGTCCAGTCGTACTGCACGCTGCCATTGTTCACGCTGGTTACATAATTAATGCCGTCATTGAACTCGCCGTCTCCCAAAATCGTCGGTGTAGCGTTGGAAGAATGCGCGTGACTGTACCTTCCGGCCACGTGGGTAGTGTTCGAAAGTTGATCGTCCAGCTTGATGTCAAACTGCAGGCCCTTGCTGGTGTTGTTGGTGTTATCGCGGAAGTTGTTGCTGCCATCCGGGCCCCCGGGCAAATTCGGCTTCGGATAAAGATTGAGAAGTTTCTCCCCAACCGGGTCCCACCATTGTTGGCCGATTTTGTTTCCAGAGAACTGTGTGCGGTTCTGCAGCAGGTGAACCTTGTCGCCCGGCGTTTGATACGGATTGAAAATCGTGTTCGGAACGATGTCGCCGGAATACGGATCCGTAATCATCGCTTGCGAGAAATCGCCAGCCCGTTCGGCGAGCGTAGGCACCGTCGCCACGATGTTCACCGGATCGGTCTCAAGTACCCGCTCCATATCCAGGAAGAAAAAAGTCTTGTTCTTGCGAAGTGGACCTCCCAGCGAGAAGCCATACTGATTCCGCGAATGATCCGGTCGCGGCAGGCCCGCCTGGTTGCTGAAAAAGTCGTTGGCGTCGAACGCTCCGCGTTGTCCAAACCACCAGCCGCTGCCATGAAAGCTGTTGGTGCCGCTCTTCAACGCCATGTTGACCACGGTTCCGCCATTGCTGCCGAACTCCGCCGAAAAGCTGTTGTTCTGTACCTTGAACTCCTGTACCGCCTCAACCGAGGGCTCGTAGTTGACGTTCGAATTTCCGCCCTCGCCCTCTTCCGGCGCGCTGATCAGTGCACCGTCGAGCCGCACCTCGGCAGTCGCATTCCGCTGCCCGTTCGAAACGAAATTTGTGCCGGCGGGATAATTATCGGCCGTACTGGAACCCGTAGTTTCGCTCACACCGGCATTGAGAAAAACCAACCCAAAAAAGTTGCGATTCAACAGCGGGATTTCCTTGACGTACTGGCTGGTAACATCTGTCCCTAAAGATGAGGTTTCCGTATCCAGCAGCGGCGCCGCTTCCCGAACTTCGACCGTGGTTGTTGTTCCAGCCGGGCGCAATGTGAAGTTAAGACTGGTTTCCTGATCCACCGCGAGCACGACGCCCTTTTGCTCGACCACGGCGAAGCCTGGTGCCTGCGCTTTTACCGCGTACGTCGAAGGCCGAAGCGCTCGCAGAATGTAGGTTCCCGCGCGATCCGTCTTTGCCATCTGCGACAGGTTGGTCCCGACCTCCGTGATCGTCACAGTCGCATTCGGCACCGCCGCGCCAGTCGCATCCGTCACGTTTCCGCGAATCTGCGCCTGGTAACTGGCTTGTGCGAAGAGTAGGGAAGTGCAAGAGACGATGACTGCCACAAGGAGGAGAAAAACGCGAACCACAGGACCTTCAACGTGCGGATGCCTCATATCAAGGACCTCCGTGAAGTGGTAACCCGAGCTTTCGTATGCTTACGTTTTATAACTATTCGTTTCGCGACGGGGATTGTCAAGCGAAAACTGCTGCTGCTTGCGTAAAGCCGCTAAAAATCCAGCGTCTCATAAAACTCCACCCAGGTGTCCTCCATGAAGTGCTTCTGCTGATCATAGAGGCGCGTGTGTTCGGGGCTGTTCTCAAAGAACTTCAATGCCTCCTGGGCAGCCTTAAAGTCCGCAAAGCGGCCCTGCCAAATCAGCGTATTCCCGGGCTCACGGCTGGCCAGTGGAACCATTCGTTCCCCTTTGAGTAAAACGCCTTTATGCTCCAGTTCAGCGAATTGTTTCTCCAGTTGCATGAACTCAACCCTCTTGCGGGTCTGAAAACGTTGAATGATTCTTACGATGATGGCCACCGTTCACCTCCCCATAAAATTGGATTGCTAAGCCTCGTCCGGAACATCAAAGCTGACCAGTTCTGCCTGAAACCCGCGCGTCCTGATTGCGCCGTACGCAATCCCAATTGCCATCCAGATGCTGCCCGCAATCTTCGCCGGCACACTCAAGTTCAGCCACAGCAGCAGGCACACCAGAAAACCTGCGACCGGTACCAGGAAACCTGACACCGTCTTGTGCGGCTCTCGCAGGTGGTACCGAACAAAGGACGACGCATTCACACCCATGAACGCCAGCAGCGCGCCGAAATTCAACAACTCCGCAGCCCGCTCGAACGACAGAATGTACGAACCAATCAGCGCCAGCGTGCCCACAAACAGCACGTTATTCCGCGGAATTCTTCGCTTCGGATCGATCGCGCCAAAGAAGGATTTTGGGATTGCGTTTCCCCGCCCCATCCCATAAAGCAGCCGCGCCGCCCCCAATTGCGAGCCCATGCCGGACCCGACCGTTGCCACTAACAATGTGATATTGATCAATCCGAACAGCCACGCCCCGCCCGCCCGCCCGGCAACATGAACGAAAGCGGTATCTACATCGGGGAAGGTCCATCCTGGCCAGACCAGTTGCGCGGCATAGACCTCTACCGAAGCCAAAACTCCGGTGATCAGGCAGACCAGAACCGTTGCCAGCAGGATGTTGCGCCGCGGATTCTCCGCCTCCTCCGACAACGTCGAGATGCCGTCAAACCCAATGTAGGTCAGAACTGCCAGCGACGTGCCGCCCAACACCGTTCGCGTTGAGAATGTCTGTGGATCGTAAAAAGGCCGGGTAAAGAACGCCAGCCCATCGTGAGGGCCATGGAATACATAGCGAGCGGCCTCCACCAAAAAGATCACAATGACCACGCCCATTGCCGCCGCCAGCGTTTCATTGATTCGGGCGGAAGTGCGAATCCCAAAAAGATTCAGTCCCGTAAAAAGCAGTACAAAGCACAACACCCACACCGCATACGGAACCTCCGGCGCGAAGTTCAGCGCAAATTTGCTGCAGAGAATCGTGCATACGATGGGATTGATCATGTAATCCATCGCCATGCTCCATCCGGTCACGTAGCCCAGCGCGGGATGAATCTCCCGTCCTACATACGTGAACGCCGACCCAGCGCTGGGATAAACCCGCGCCATCCGCCCGTAGCCAATCGCCGTGAATAGCATCGCGACCATGGCAATCAGCACCGTCGTGACCGCATGACCATGCGCCCGTTGCGTCATCACCCCATATACCGGCATGGGCGCCGTGGGCTGAATCACTATCATGCCGTAGAGAATCAGGTCCCAGAGACCGAGCGCCCGGCGCAGCTTGGGAGCTTCCGCGGTGATGGTAGGAGTGCTGGCCATCCAGGTGCTCTGCAGAAAAAAGGGGCCGTACGATGCGGCCCCGTGACATCGCCTCGATTAGAACAAGAACTTTAAAGCAAATTGAACCAGCCGAGGATCGCGTGCTGCCTGCGGAAAGCCCATCTGCGGTGTTCCCAACTCGACCGCAACCGGCTCAAATTGTCCGTCCGATCCGGTAGGCCCGGTCAGGAAATTGGTGTGGTTCCATATATTGAAGAAGTCGGCCCGGAACTCCAATCGCGTCTGCTCATGTATCGGGAAATTCTTGAAGATCGACAAATCCCAATCCTGATATCCCGGTCCCAGCACAATGTTTCTTCCGGCGTTGCCGTACGTGCCTTGAACCAGGTCACTGGTGAATGCGCAGGTGTTGTAAAACGTGCCAGGTACGCAGGGCTTGGCGTTGGGGTTGCCAATCACATTCGGCCTTGCGCAATTGAATCCCACCGTGCCTCCGCAGTCCGTGTTCGAGCTATTAACGTTGGGGTCGGTGATGGTAAACCAATTTCCCGTGGAAGCCGACGTAATGCCGGCGATCTGCCAGCCGCCGATCACCTGGTTCATTACGCCAGAGGCGTTCCCCCCAAACATTTTGCCTTTGCCAAACGGCAGTTGGTATGCATAGGCAATCACGACGTGGTGGCGTACGTCGAAATCGGCGTTGCCGTACTCCAGTCCGGGGAAGCGCTGGTCGCGGAAGTCGCCATTGCTCAGCGACCCCAGGCTGGCGCTCGATGCATCGTCCAGCGCATGACTGTACGTGTACGATGCCTCGAACTGCAAGCCGTGTGAGAAGCGCTTTTCCAAATGCACCTGCAACGCGTTGTAATTCGAGATCGTGTTCGAACGCAGAGTGTCGATGGTTCCATCCACGGCGGGGAAGGGACGGCGCGGCGCCAGCGGCGCATTCGGATCCGGGCTCGGTACTGCCTGGTTGCCGTTGTAGAAGCCATAGAGCCGCTGGCCGTGCGAGCCGGCATATGAAATTTGAAACACCGTCTGGCTGGGCAGTTGATATTCAAATCCCAGATGCCACTGCTGCATCATCGGCGTCTTCAAGTCTGGACTGAGCGAATACAACAACGGATTGTTGGGATCGCTCAGTGAATTCGCAGGAAACCCCTGTGTCCAGAAGTTGTTGATCATCAAACTTCCGGACCCAATGGCACAATTGCCGGGAGTGGCAGGATTCGCGTTCGGTGGGGTAGGTGTTCCGCAAGGCGAATTGAAGGCCTGCTGGCGAAAGAACGGGGGATTGAACCCAGGGCTCGGGAACGAGAACGGCCCATTTTCTTGTGCACCGTAGAAAATCCCGTAGCCACCTCGCAGCACCAATTTGCTCGTGAGTTCGTACGCAAGTCCGATACGGGGTGCCAAATCCAGAAAATCAGGATTCACCAAGCCCGCTGAACCGGTCGCTTGCAATGGTAGAAACGTGGCAAGAGTGGGGGTGAGCGCCGCTCTCTGCCCCTTTGGCATGATCAGGCTGTCCGACCGAAAGTCAAAGGTCGCCTGCTCATTGTGGGCTTCTGTTACCGGCATGAACAGTTCATATCGAAGCCCAAGGTTGAGAGTGAGTCGGCGTGACACCTGGACGTCATCTTGCCCGTAGAACGCGAACGTATTTCGGCGGTAATCGACATCCCGCAGGCTGGCTAAATCCGCGTAGTCGGGAATTCCCAGCAGAAACGATGCAAAATCATCCCCACCCGTCAGCGAACCGTCGGGATTGACGGCAAGCCCGGGGTTGTCGGTGAAGTCCTGGCCATAACCCATGTCACCGCGAGGCGCCGAAATCTGGAAGATCGTGAATTGTTCTTTGCGGATCTCCGTCCCGAACTTTAACGAATGCCGGCCCCGAATCCAGGTAATCGTATCGTTGAATACGAAGCTGTTCTGCTTCTCAATCGACGGCAGGAAGTCCGAACTTCCCACGCAGGAATAGTTCACAAAGCAGATATTGGGTAGTCCGCCGAAATTGGGATAGAACGGAACGCCAATCAACCCAAACTGCTGTGAAACATCGGTATTCGCATTCGGCTGCAGCCGGTGCGAATTGATGCGGTTATACCCGAAGCGAAATTCGTTCAGAAAAGTCGGGGAGAAAGTATGGATTTCGCTCAGCGCTAGACTGCGGTAACTGTTGTCTTGGTGTCCGGCCGTAAACCCGCCACCGTCCAAAGCGTTGTTAAAAGGGCCAGGCGTGAAGATCGGCTGGTCTTCATAGCTGAATCGCGTGAAGAAGTTGTCCTTATCGTCGAAGCGGTGGTCCACGCGAACATCAAAATTGTTCTGGTCCGTGCTCTTCTTCGGATCCACCAGATAATTGTTTCCGTTGAAATTGGTATTGGGCTTGGGATACAGCGCGGCAATTTTCGCCGCAGATGCGCTGATCGCGTTAGCCGGAATAATGTTCGTTGGAACGCCACCGGCCGTCGTGGCAACCGGTATTCCACAAAGACCGCTCGCGTTCAGTCCCGAATTCTGCGTCTGGCGCGCATCGAAGATTTCGCCTTGGTAGGTCGGATGCCCACCGCAGTCAAGAACCGGGGCGCCAGTCGTATCCAAAACGGGCGAGCTCAGATCGAGTTCGCCGGAGAAATCTCCCGCCCGGAATGCCGGAGATGGAATCAGCAGTAGTTGCGGCTGGGCCTGGCGAATGCGCAACCCCTCATAATCCACAAAGAAGAACGTGCGATCCTTGATGATGGGGCCACCAAACGTAGCGCCAAACTGGTTCTGCTGATAAGGCTGCCGGCCTAGAAAATCGAAAGCATTTCGCGCGTCCAGCTTGTCATTGCGAAAGAACTCATAAAGGTCGCCATGAAAGTTGTTAGTGCCGGACTTGATGACGGCATTCATAATGGCGCCGTTCCCACGGCCAAACTCGGCGCTGTAGGAATTGGTTTCCACCTTGAATTCGCCAATGGCATCAACCGACGGTTGGATCACGTACGAGCTGCCGTTCAGCACATCCCCCAGATTGGCGTTGTTGTCCACGCCATCCAACAGGAAGTTGTTCTGCAACGACCGCGCACCATTGGAGCTGAATCCCCAGCTCTGGTCGGTACGCGAACCAGGTTCGCTCGGTGCGACCCCCATGGCCAGCTGCGCCAATTGAGCGAAATTTCTTCCATTCAGCGGAAGCGTCGTTGCCGTGCGGCTATCCACCACCTGCCCCAGATCGGACGTTTCAGTTTCTAGCTGTGGCCCTTCCGAGGTGACCACCACCGTTTCTGCCACCTGTCCAACCTGCAGTGTCACATTCACGGCCGGGCGTGCCTGTACGTCCACGATTACCGGCCCGACTACTGCTTTTTTGAACCCCTGCTTCTCAACCGTGATGTTGTACCGCCCGATGCGCAGCGGGCTCGCCACGTATTCACCCGATGGGCTCGTGGTCGTGTTAAAGGTCGTGCCCTGGTCGGCTTCGGTGACGGTGACCTTCGCGTTCGGGACCACCGCGCCGGATGAATCTCTCACCACCCCGACAATGCTGCCGGTGTCCTTCTGCGCCCAGCACAGGCTGGTGTACACAAATAGCAGGCTAAACGCAAAAAATCTAAGGGAGCCTTTGAGCAGGTGCGGCATCGTGACCTCCTGGCGTACGTGGGAGCCAGATCGTTTCAAGGTACCTGATTTCGGAAAGTTTAACGTTTTACCGGTTCGAAATTGTATAAATCCGCTGCGAGAACGTTGTCAAGCTAAATACTGCCCTTCAGCATTTATCACCAACTCACTGCAACTCTCAGTGACAACCGTTACGCACTCCTGTGACGCATCAAGCTGCTAGCGGCTATTCTGTTCATTAGCTCAGCAACTCTTCTAATCCAGAACCGAGTTTCAGTCCGTGCATGCCCGCGAAAGATAACAGCGCCGCAAAATCGGCATCTGGATGAATCGTGTGCGGAGACTGACACTTGTAGCTGCCTAGGAGAACACCGATGTCGAGGGCGGTCTCAACCACCCCTTCACGCTTGTCGGATTTCAACAGCGGTAGGCCTGCCGCAAAGCCTGTTAATATCCCTCCCAACAGCGCATCCCCCGCTCCCGCCGTGGACGCGACATTGACTTTCGGAGCCGGGCAAAAGTTCCAAACATCCGAACTGATTCCATAAGCGCCCAAGCTCCCAACGCTCAACACCATCTGTAGCTTAGGCAATCGCTTCCGAACAAAGTCCTGGCAGCTTCGAACGAAGTTTTCCGTCGCCTCCGGCGAGAACGGATGCCCCACCAGTTGGCTGGCCTCGCTTTCGTTAAGCGATACCAGATCCAGACGCTCGAACATCCCCATTTCCCGGGCGGCCGTGATCTCGCTTGCAACGAACGACGCCACCCGAAAAGCTCTTGTCTCGGTTGCTCGATCCAACAGACGTCGACGCGCCTCTAGCGGAACCTCAGGCGCCGCCAGCGCAATGGCTGTCTTCCCCTGGGACACTAGAATCTCGCGGGCCGCATCGACATCAGCCTCGCAAACTTCAGCCGCCGCCGAGTTGCTCGTTGTGATATTTCCACCGCATCCGTCCGGATACTGAAAGCAAACGCTAAAGAGAGTAGGCTTGCCCTCGCTCGAATGAACAAACTGCGTATCCATGCCGACGCCCGCCATCTCCTCCATGACCTGGCGGCCTGGAGCGTCTGCACCCACGCGCCCGATGGGGAAAACCTGAAAGTCGCTTTTCCCCGCCCCCAGTAACTTCGATACGTAGTGGCTGATGATGTGCAGTTTGCAGTAGTCGCGAACGTCCAGCAGTCGCCCCGGCCGGCTCTCATTGCGCCCGAGAGTCTGCTCGCCTTCGAGCGCAAAAAAGCATCCCGTCCCGATTCCACCGACCCCGATTAAAGTCCTATACGGTGACCGGGAATCAATTCTGAGAGTCTGCATCGTCCGTCCTCAGAACAGTTCCCAGTCCGGATTCTCGGCCAACGGATGCCTGGCTGTTTCCAGAGTTGCAGTGATGAGGGCGTCAGGATGCTTCTGCAGCAGCGTCATCGGGTATTCAGCTGTCGGTTCCGCGAACAATGCCACGCGCAGCGCCGTCTGCTTCCATGACCCCGTGTCGCTATACACCCGGACTTTTTTCCCCGAGAGGCATTCCTTGACACCCAACGTGATCGACATTGGCGGCACAAATTGATAAGCGCCACCGAAGCTGCGTTGTGCCAGCGCCAGGATTGTGTCCAGGTTATTCTCCTGAATTCGAATGCTCGAGTTTGCCAGTTCCTCGAGCGAAATTGAGCTGTAAGGATGCCGCCGCGCCTGGTTGTATGCGATGTGTCCGTCCTGACCCCAGCCGCCCACCGTAATGTGGATCGGTGCAGACGCGATTTCCGCGCGGATCTTCTCCGCAGTCGATGGCAGCATCCAGAATCTCTGTGTTTCTGGAACCGCCAACTCCGGCTTCACTCCGCCATAGAAATGCTTCTCCATGAAGGCTCGGAAATTGTAAGGGTGATTGGTCGGCAACACCCGCCCTTGCCAGTCCAGGCATTCGTCCATGTGAAACACGAACAAATTACGCAGCGAGACGTTTCGCGAGTTCACCAGTTCCGTGAACGGCGCATACCAACACTTCGGACCACACGGAACAATCGCCCGCGTCCGAAGCTTGCGGCTGTTATTGGCCTCAATTACTGCGATCAGCTCCTCCGCCATCACCCGGCCCATCGTCGCCGAATCTGCGACCATGCGGAAGGGAACCTTCAATTCAGGATGTTGTTCCAGTTGCTCCGCCGGAATCTTGCACCAGCGGTAAAGGTCCTGCTTCGATATGTCACTCACCGAAACTCTCTCCTGATTCCTATCGTCCGGCTGCTGGGCAGGTCGATTCCCGGACAACCAGCCGCGGCACCACTCTCCGGTACCTGGGCGAAGTTTCCCGGTTCTCCTCTGTTGCCCGAATCAGTCCCTCGACAATTTCAGCTGCCAACGAGCCCTGCATTTCCAGTTGCGCATGAATGGTCGTCAAAGGCGGATTGTAGAAGGCCGAATTCGGAACATCGTCAAATCCCACCACCGAGCAGTCCTTCGGAACGCTTCGGCCGGATTTGGTTAAAGCCCGAATCGCAGCGCATGCTGTGAGATCGTCAAAAGCCAAGAGCGCCGTGAACTCGCGCTTTCTGTGTAACAGCGTTTCAGTCACTTCGTAGGCTTCGCTAGGTGTCGAGTTCCTCCCCTTGAGCTCCACCACAAGCTGCGGATCGATCTTCAGGCCGACTTCCTCTGCGAAACTTTGCAAGCCTTTCCAGCGTTGCGCGCTATCCACTAACGCCACCGGCCCCTTGATAAAAGCGATCTTGCTGTGACCAAGTTCATACAGATGCTTCAGCGCTTGCCGGCTGCCCGCCTCATTGTCCACCACCACCGAACTGATCGGCTTCCCACGTGCTTCTCGCCCAATCAGGACCGCCGGAATATGCCGGATCGAAGTCTCCGAAAGCATCTTCGATTCCACGTTGATCCAGTTCGCGATGGCTACGATTCCCTCCACACGCCTCTCCAGCAGCATGTTGAGGCAGCGTTGAAAATGCGCGGGATCGTTTTGCAGATCAGCCAGTACCGAAAAGTACCCGGAGCTTTGTAAGTGGCTCTCAATGGCGCGCAAAATCTGTGCGCAGTAGGCATCGGTGATGTCAAAAATCATCACTCCGATGCTGTGACTCCGCTTGCTGCGCAGCGATTGCGCAAATACATTCGGCCGGTAGCCTAGCCGGTCAGCGACTTTCCAAATGCGCTTGCGGGTGGGTTCGGAAATTCTTCGGGCCGACGGTCCGTTATTGAGGACCATCGATACCGTGGTGACAGATACCCCGCATTCTCCGGCAACTTCCCTAATCGTCACCATCTCGCCGCCTTACCGCTCGTTACGTTCGCCCCGTCTTCAAAGTGGCCGGGCCGAGTGCTCCGCATTGTATCGTTTTACTTCTCAAGGAATCGACCATGTTTCGAGACCGCATTAATGATGCCGAGCACTTTTCTCTTGAATTGGTCACTTGACGTTGCATTCTTCGCCGTCAACTGGTAAAACGTTTCACCATAGCACTCGTACTATATGCGCGGCCATGTGTTTTCCGCAAACCAACAGCTAAGTCACAAAAGCTGGGAGCCTCAATGAAAACCCGCAATTCTCCTTTCCTGCTTCTTGCCATTGCGTTCACTATCTTGGCAGCCTGCGTCCTTTTGCCACATCCAAGTTTGTCCCAAACGCAGCCTCAGCCGACCCAAGACGAAACCTTGCGCGCTTTCGCCGCGATCCGGCCCATCGACGTTCACGTGCACGTTTTCAAGACTGATCCCGCCTTTCAGTCGATGCTGGAGAAACTGAATCTCACCCTGATGGACATCCTTGTGATGGACGACACGTTACCTTATCGCAAGGAACTCCAGCCGCAGGTCACCGATGCTCTGGCCTTGATGCATTCGAGTGAGGGCCACATCGCGTTCTGTACCACCTTCGATCCCTACAAATTCAGCGATCCCAATTTCACCGCGGATAGCATCAAGCAGATCGACCGTGATTTTCGTGACGGCGCCATCGCCGTGAAGCTCTGGAAGAACGTTGGCATGGAGATCAAGAATGCCGACGGCAAGTTCATCATGGCCGACGACCCCAAGTTTGAGCCGATTTACCAGGACATTGCCAAACATGGAAAGACACTCATGACGCATCAGGCTGAACCGGATGTCGCCTGGGGCCCGCCCGATCCTTCCGACCCGTCTTGGTCCTACTACCAGGAGAATCCGCAATGGTTTCTCTACAACAAGCCGGGATTTCCTTCGAAGCACGAAATTCTTGCCGCTCGCGACCACGTTCTCGCCGACAACCCTAAACTACGCATGGTCGGCGTTCATCTCGGAAGCATGGAGAAGAGCCTCGACGATATTGCAGCCCACCTCGACCGTTATCCCAACTTCGCCATCGATATGGCCGCGCGAATGGAATACCTGATGATTACGCCGCCGGAAAAAGTTCGTGCCTTCCTGACCAAGTACCAGGATCGCGTGCTATACGGCACCGACCTTGACTTCCTAGCCACAGCCACCATCGATGACACATTGAAAGACTGGAAGTCCACTTACGAGCGCGATTGGCGGTATCTCGCGACCGCTGACACCGTCGAGTATCAAGGGAAGAAAATCCAGGGATTAAAGCTGCCGCGCCCCGTGCTGAAGAAAATTTTTCGTGATAACGCTGTTCACTGGATTCCTGGTATCGCGTCCTCTCACGGGAGTTTCAAATGAACTTGAAACGAGTGTTGACTCATCTCCCCCTCCTGCTGATCGTCGCTGGATCTACTTTTGCTCAAACGTCCTCTTTGCAGAATCGGTCGCTAACTGTCTCCGTTCGGCAATCTGACGGTTCTTTCGAACTCCGGGCAGAAGGCCTGACAGCGCCGGTTCTGACGGCTCGCGTCGGTGCCGAAGTGGATCATCACTGGATTTCCTCGAGCGATTATCCCAGGCATCAAGTCGCCGCCTCGGATTTCCACGACGCCCTCGGCCAAGGTCGGCAACTGCAAGTTTCCTTCACCGGTCTCACTGGCAAGCCGAACCTCAAGTACACGCTTCGGATGTACAACGACCGGCCCTACGGCGCCGTTCAGGTGGAAGTTGAAAACACCGGCTCGCAACCCATTAATCTCCAAGCCATCCGCATGCTCGACGTTACCGGTGATCCCCGCGTAAACCTCGGCGCCCCCGAAATCGCCGATCGCGTGCTCTCCGATAGCTACAGCGAAGACCGTCCTCCGCTGCACATTTTCGATCTCGGCAAAGCCCCGGTGTATCTAGGCGAAGACGAATTCAGCAAAGACCTCAGCAATCTTCATCTCGCCGTCGGCAGCCAACTCATCTACAACCGTCAGAGCAAATTCAGCCTGCTGCTTGCCGCGCTCACGTCCGATCGCTTTCTGACCATCATGCACCTGAACACCGCCGCCCCCGGCCAGGCCAAAATCGCTTCCTACACCGTCGAATCCACCGGAACCACAGAAATTATGAAGAAGGAATCCATTCGCGAGGATCCTCCCAGTGACCAAATCGAACTGAGCCTGCCGCTTGCAGCAGGGAAAAACATGACTTCAGAGCGGCTCGCGTTCTCAGTGAGCAACGATTACCATACGCAGCTCGAGGCTTACGGAGAATCCATTCGTCTCCTGCACAATGCGCGCATCCCTGCCGCGGCGCCCTGGGGATGGTGGAGTTGGACCGCCTATTACTTTGGCCTCTCGCAAGGAAACGCAACCACCAACGCCGAGTGGCTTTCCGAGAATTTGAAAAACCTTGGCTACGACTACTTCCACATCGACGAAGGCTATGCCTACGACGATGGTGAATTCATGACCCCCAACGCTACGCGCTGGCCCGATGGTCTCGACGCGTTCGGCCACCGTTTGTGCAGCCTGGGCCTCAAGTTCGGCATGTGGGTAGCGCCATTCCGCGTCGGTTCCAAAGCCTGGGTTTACGAGAACCACAAGGACTGGTTGCTTCATAACGCCGACGGCAAACCGATTCAGATCGGATTTATAGAATCCAGCAAAGACCCGCTCTACATCCTCGACGCCACCAATCCCGGCGCGCAGGATTATCTCCGCCGCACTTTCCAGAAGCTCAGTCGCGAATGGGGCGCTCGCTATTTCAAGTTGGATTTCATGGATGACACCGCCATCGAAGCCTATCGCTATCAGCCGAACGTGACCGCCCTCGAAGCCGAGCGCATCGGCCTGCAACTGATTCGCGACGCAGTCGGTGATGCCGTGCTTCTCGACAAAGATGGAAGCCCGATGCTCAACACCGTCGGCCTCACCGAACTTGGCCGCACTTCCACCGATACCGGGCATTCCTTCGCTGGCGACAAAGAAGATGCGACCGGCATCGCCGCGCGCTACTACATGAACAACAACTTCTACATCGCTGATCCTGATGCCTTCTCTGTGGCCAGGCAGCTAATTACCGATCAGACTTGGCACCAGTCGAAGACTCCGCTCTCGCTCGACGATGCCGAAGTCTCCATCACTCTCGCCGCAATCGCGGGCGGCATGTACGAAATCGGCGATGATTTGCCCACGCTCGGCGCTGACCCCGACCGCGTCGCGCTGCTTCGCAACCGTGATTTGCTGGACATGGTGAGCCTGCGCACTGCCGCCAAGCCGCTCGACCTGATGACCTACGCTCCCGAAGATGAGCAGCCCAGCATCTTCCTCCTGCATGAAGACAAACGGCAATCGATGCTGGCGGTTTTCAATTGGACCGACGGATCCCGCTCTCATCAGTTCAGTGCCGGGGACCTGGGGCTGAGTTCGAGCAATTTGACCGCAACCGACGCCTTCCACGCAGATCGCTCGGTTGATCTTGCGAATGGAAATCTGCGGATTCAGAAGCAACCTGCCCATTCCGTTCGCCTGATCAAAATCGTAGACAACTCCGCTCCACCCAGCGAGCCCTCGCTGAAACTGCAAATTCCGGATCGAGCGGAACTCGAGGTCCCAGTGCACGTCTCGGCGACTCTCAACCCCGGCTCTTCTCCGGTAATTAAGTACACGTGGGACTTCGGCGATGGCGTCACCGAGCAAGGAGCAACTGCCGATCATGCCTACACCCGCAACGGCGAATACCAGATCTTTTTAAAGACCACTGGATTAAACGGACAGACCACGACTCACAGTTCGCAGATCACAGCCCAAGGCACCTTGAAAACGCTCTATGACATCGAGCACGCGCGCAGATTCGAGGAAAAATGAGCGACTCCGGCAAGAAAATCCGTCTGCGGCGCGTGCTGGGTAATCCAGCGAAGCGTGCGCTAATCGTTGCCTTCGATCACGCCCTGGTGCTCGGCCCCATTCCCGGCACCGAAGAGCCACTCAACAAAATTCGTGCTTTTGCCGAAGCCGATGCCGACTCGATTCTCGTGAATCTCGGCCTGGTTCGGCAACTGACGTCGTCGCCTCTCGACTTTCATCTTCCGCCCATCATCGCCCGCATCGACTGGACTACGGTTTGGTCCGTGATGCAGTCGGGCGGACGTGGCGACATGCGGAGCTCTTTGATCGCCCGTCCCGAAGACGCCTTGCGGCAAGGCGCCGACGCCGTGCTCACCTACATGGTTGTCGGCACCGGAGACGCTGATTTTGAAGCCAAAGAAATCGCCCGCACCGCGGATGTGGCCCGTGAGTGCGAGCGGGTTGGCATTCCCTTCATTGTCGAATCCCTGGCAAGAGGCAAGCAGGTCGACAATCCCGGCGACCCAAAATGGTTGAATCTGCATACCCGAATGGCAGTGGAACTCGGCGCGGATGCAGTCAAAACCGATTACAGCGGCAACGTGCAGACGATGCGCTCCGTAATCAGCGGCTGCCCGATTCCAATTCTGGTTCTCGGCGGCAGCCGCCAGGGTTCGGACCAGGACGCATTGTCCGTCGTGCGCCAGGTTGTCGACTCCGGCGCCGCAGGCGTCTTCTTCGGCCGCAATGTTTTTCAGTCGGAGAACATGCAGGCCTTCCTCCGTCAGGCTCGGACAATTCTGGATACGCCGTCGTCTTCTTGATCGCCCACACCGAAGTGATTCATGAGCCTCCTCGCCATCGATATCGGATCCAGCGCGTGCAAGGCCGTCGCCTTCACCCCCGATGGCGAAATCGTCGCCCAGCATACTTCCGCATATACGCCTTCATTCCCCGAACCCGGCCACGCCGAGATGGCTTCGCATCTTTTCTGGGATGCCGTCTGCGCCTGCACCAAATCGATAGCCGCCAGTCTTCCGGAGCCAATCCAGGCCGTCTGCTTCAGTTCGCATGGTGAGACCTTCGTCGCAGTTAATAAGAAAGGCGAACCCGTCGCCAACGCGATCCTCAATCAGGACACTCGCGCCACTGCCGAGAGCAATTGGCTTGAGCAGAAATTAGAACGACGACGAATTTTCGAAATTACGGGACTGGTCCTGCACCCGATGTACCCGCTCGCGAAAATTCTTTGGCTGCGCCGGCATTGCCCCCAGACATTCTCGTCTTCGGCGAAATTTGTTACCCCGATCGGCTACATTCTGCTTCGCCTTGGATTACCCGCATACATCGATTACTCCCTGGCTTCGCGTTATCTCGCCTTTGATGTGCGCGCGCGCAAATGGTCAGAAGAAATTCTGGAAGCCGCCGAGCTGACACAAGATCTTCTTCCCGAGCCTGTGCCCGCAGGAGCCATCGTCGGCAAGCTTAGCGCTTCATCCGCTGCAGAACTCGGCCTCTGCGCCGGGACTCGAATCGTCCTCGGAGGCCACGATCAGCCTTGCGGTGCGCTCGGCTCGGGAGTCATCCGCCCAGGACAAGTTTCCGACTCTCTCGGCACCTATGAATGCGCGCTCGCCGCGTCCGAGAAACCCGCGCTCTCCGACACAGCTTTCGCAGCGTCGCTCAATTCCTACTGCCACGTGGTTCCCGACAAGTACGTCACCATCGCTTTCTTTCCTTCCGGAATCATGATGAAGTGGTTTCACGATCTCTTGTATCGAGAGACGCGCAATTCCGACGCCAGCCATTATCAAGAGTTGGAAGCCCATGCGCCGCCCGGTCCCACCGGCCTCTGCATTACCCCGAATCTGATTGGCTCGTGCAATCCGGATTTCAATCCCAACCTTCGGGGAATCATCTACGGCCTCAATTCCGCAACCGGCCCGGCGGCGATCTACAAAGGCATCCTCGAGGGTTTAGCGTGTGAGCTTTCGCAAATCACCCAGCTTGTGGCAGATGCTGTCGGAGATTTTTCAGACATGTCTGTCAGCGGCGGTGGTACTCGTTCCACTCTCGGCGTGCAGTTGCGCGCCGCCCTGACCGGAAAATGTCTGCACGTGATGCGCTGCCCGGAAGCGGTATGCATGGGTAGCGCGATTCTGGCAGGAGTCGCGGTCGGACAATACGCAAATTTCGAGCAAGCCGTGGGCCAGGTTGTCCGCGAGGCGGCCGTCATTGCTCCCGATCTTCAAATTGCCTCAGTGTACGCAAGCCAGATCAAGCGATATCAGTGGTTACGTTCTTTGACGCCGCCGGACTCGCCCGCGGCCCAGTAAAGGAGACACCGTGATTCAACCAACAGTCGGATTCATCGTTTACGGAGTTCACAAAGACGGTCTGAAAGACCCCATGGGCACCCCTTTCATCGACGATTCCATTGTCAAGAAGGCAAAGCGAGCGCTCACCCAGGCTGGATTGACAATCGTGGAACACGGCACAGTCCTCGCCACCAAGCAGGAAGCTCGCGCCGCCCTGAAAAAAATGAAATCCAACGACGACATCGATCTCGTCGTGCTCTTTTCCGGCACATGGGTCTGGGCTGCGCACCTGGTTGGCGCGATTCGCGACTTTGTCGCCAGCGGCAAGGCCGTCTTGCTCTGGACCCATCCCGGTTCGCAAGGTTGGCGTCCCGTCGGCGGCCTCGTCATGCACGGCGGCCTGCTCGAAATCGGCGTGCCCCACAAATTTGTCTACGGCGCAGCCGACGAACAAGAGAGCGTAGGCAAAATCGTCAGCTACGCCCGCGCCGCCCACCTCAAGAACTTTCTAAACATGTCGACCATGGGCACTTTCGGCGGCCGGGGCATGGGACAAACCTGCGGCGTCGCCGATCCCTCCCAATGGATGCGCATGTTCGGCGTCGACATCGACTCCCGCGATACCACCGAACTCATCCGCGCCGCCGAAAAAATCTCCGCGAAAGAACTCGGCAATCTGCAGCCGCGTCTCAGACGCCTCTTCGGCGCTGCACCAGAAAAAAATGTCGTCAACGAGCGCTCCATTCGCCTCTATCTCGCCCTGAAGAAAGTCGTCGACCGGGAGAAATTCGACTTCTATACCATCCAATCTTTCCCCGGCCTGGGCGACGATTACTCCGCCACCTGCTTCGCCCAGAGCATGATGCTCGAAGACGGTTACGGCACTTCCACGCTCGGCGATTTCAACACCGCGCTCACGGTCTTATTGCTGACCAAACTCAGCAAGGAACGCGTGTACTACGGCGACCTCCAGCACATCGACAAAAAAGAGAAAGAAATCAAGATCATCGGCGATGGCGCCTGCCCGCCATCTCTCGCCAGCAAACTGGGCCCAGCCGGCTTTTCCGAGCACGGCATTCCCACCGAAGGCGAGGCCGGAGGGCTCTCGGTCAAATTGATCTGCAAAGTTGGGGAAGGCGTTCTAGCTCGCGTCGGCCGAGTGAACGGCGAATTTCAGATGGTCATCACTCGCGCAACCATCTTCGAGCCGCCCGCAAACAAGATCGCCAAACGCCTCGACGAATGTGGCATTCCGTTTTGGCCGCACGGATTCGTTACCGCGCATTGTGACATGGAGGTAATGCTTCAGAACTGGACAAACGAATACGCCTGCTTGGGCTATGGCGCCGATCTGTATCCAGCGCTCGTCGATTTCTGCGAGCTGACCGGCATCAAGCCAGTATTGCCCTGATGCGTGCTGATTTCCGCTGGACTCTCTGCGCCGCCTGTGGTTTGTGTTCATAACCACAGAGAACACGGAGGATCACAGAGATCAGTGCTCATGCCGTACGAAGAACTGCGCCTTGTCCATATTGGCCGGCACAGCCACATCGAAGAAACCGACCATCATCTCGTTATAGGTTTGATCGCCCCATTGCACCGCGGCCTCCGGATCAGGGTTGTGCCGATTCCGCTGCGAGTTGTCGTACCACGCAATCGCCTGTAGCTTAGTCCCTGCTTTTAAAAAGCGAGGTTCAGCCAATCGATAACTCAGTTGCCAATAAAAGTCATAATTCACCCGCAGCAGCGTCTCGACGCTCTTATCTGCATGCACCAGGTTGTACTCGAATCGTTTGCCACGCAGATGCATGTGAGGAAAGAAGCTCAGCAGCGTGCAGTCGTTCGGCAACGTCCCATGCACTTCTACCCGGTAATTTTCTGCGCCCGGCGGAATCGGGATCGTGTCGTGATCATTCGCAAGCTGCAGCGTAAGCACCCGCTGTTTTGGCGTATTCTTCGCAAACACCATACCGATGCTGGTCTGATCTGCCCCCGCGTGACCGTTCGTTGTGTAGTGCATCTGGAACACCAGATCGGAATGCGCAGCAACGAACTTCGCCATCCCGTCCGGCCACTGGTCCGGTGAGCTTCCCGGCGCATATACCAGCAGCATGTCACTTTTCGTTTCATGGGCCTGATGCTGCAGGTGCGCATCGCCAAGGCTCGATGCGGTGAAGGGAACACCGACCGGCGCGCCGCGCAACCACTCCGAACCCGGCGGCCGGATGTACACCACTGCATGATGCACGTGTTCGCGACTGGACGGTCGCAGTTCCGACAGCTGCACCCATTTATCTTCTGCAAAATTCGTTGGCACGATCTCGTAGGTATATTCCACATCGCCTTGCGCGGGAATCGAAACCGCTTTCGGCATCTCGATCACCACATCCGGCGGCGAAATGTTCCATCCCTTTGTCCAGTTCCGCGGCGCAGGTGCCTCGCGCGGATCACCGGCAGGAGCGCCTGCATCCGCCCACTTCACCAGGGTTGAAATTTCTTCCGAACTCAGCGAAGGATCATTGGAAAAATGTCCGCAGCAAGGATCTGCGAACCATGGCGGCATCGCCCTCGATCGCACTGCATCCCGAATCCCTGCAGCCCACTGTCTCGTCTCCTCGTAACTCACAAACGAAAGTGAAGCCGCGATCTCTCCCGGCCGGTGACAACTCTGGCAATGCTCTTGCAGAACCGGAAGCACATCCCGATGAAACATAGGAGCTGGCTTCGCCTTCTCATCCGGATGCGCAGTCACCAACGCTGACACAGAGAGGCCTATAACGACTAGCGTGAGAACTAGAGATATGCGAAACACTATCTTCTATTCTTATCACGTGTGGCGCGGGCACTCTTGTCCGCGTCGTTCTTTACAAATTCGGTATCATTTCTTGATTCATGTTCTCTCATCGCACCGGCTGGAAGCTCACGCCTAATCGCTTCACTCAGGCCCAGGAAGAACTCCGCGCCGCAGGCCGGCAAATTCTGGATTTGACGATTTCAAATCCCACCGTCGCCGAGCTTCATTACGATGAAGAAGCCATTCTCCAAGCCCTTATTCGACCGGAAGCTCTCAAGTACGATCCCCAACCCAAAGGCCTGCTCAGCGCCCGCAAAGCGGTTGCTGACTACTACCGCAAGCAACATGAAGAGTTCGAAATCGACCCGGCCAACATTCTCCTCACCACCAGCACCAGCGAGGGCTACTCCTATGTTTTCCGTCTGTTGTGCAATCCCGGTGACGAGGTGCTCGTTCCCAAGCCCAGTTATCCGCTCTTCGAATTTCTTGCTGATCTTAGCGACGTGAAACTGGTCCCCTATCCGCTGCTCTACGATCACGGCTGGCAAATCGATTTTCCGTCGCTGTATAAAGCCACGAACCACCACACCCGGGCCGTCGTCGTTGTGCACCCGAACAATCCGACCGGCTCCTATGTCTCAGCCAAAGAGAGGGACGAGCTAAGCAGTTTTTGCCGCGAATACGAACTCTCGTTGATTGTCGACGAAGTTTTTCTCGACTATGCGCACGACGGAGCTCCGCGCGAGACTTTCGCGACCAACAACTCCGTCCTGACCTTCACGCTTAGCGGACTGTCCAAGATCTCCGCATTGCCGCAGATGAAAGTGGCTTGGCTTGTGACCAGCGGCCCCGAAGCGCAGCGAGACAGTGCTGTGTCCCGCCTCGAAGTGATTGCCGATACCTATCTCTCCATGAATGCACCGATCCAGCTTGCGGCGCCGGCCCTGCTGGATCAGCGCAAGAACATTCAGCCTTTATTACTTGACCGTGTCCGCGCCAACTTAGAGGAACTCGATCGCGCTTTGGGCAAGCAGAAATCCTGCCAGCGCTTGGCCGTTGACGGCGGCTGGTACGCCATTTTGCGCGTCCCCGTGACGCAATCCGACGAAGACCTTGCCATCCAAATCTTGCGTAAAGTCGGCGTGCTGGTTCACCCCGGCCACTTTTATGATTTTCCGAGTGACGGCTACTTGGTCGTGAGCTTGATCACCCCGCCTGAACAGTTCTGCTGCGGTATCAATGATGTTTTGGATTTACTGAACGGCAATAGCTAGAACCGCGTGCTCTACATCGACGCGATCGTCTCGTGATACCCTTCTGCACTCGTCGAAGCAACGCTTGTGCTGCCGGAAGAACTCGCGGCAGCCGCAGCCGCGGCAACAGGAACATTTAATGGCAACGGCTTTGGCACCTCAATGTCACCGCGTTCGTAAATTGTTATCAGAGCTGCCACCGGCGCTGGATCAAGCCTCTTCCCCGACAGCGACTGAATAATCCGCAACGCCTCTTTCGGATCATGCGCCTGCTGATACGGCCGCGTGGTGGTCAAGGCATCGAAGGTATCTGCCACCGCAATGATTCTCGGCAGCAGCGGGATGTCCTCATCCTTCAGTCCGTGCGGATACCCACGCCCATCCAGCGATTCGTGGTGCAACTCGATGCCCGGAATCATGTCTTTGAGTTGCGCCACCGGCCGCAGAATGTTCGCTCCCTTGGTGGTGTGGGTTTTCATGATCGCGAATTCTTCTGGTGTCAGCGCCCCCGGCTTCTTCAAAATCCGATCTTCAATCCCGATTTTGCCCACGTCGTGCAACTGCGCCGAAATCCGCACCACTTCGATGTAGTCTTCGTAAATTCCCATTTCCCGCGCAATCATCACCGAATATCGTGTAACCCGGTCGGAGTGGCCGCGAGTGTACGGATCCTTCTCGTCAACCGCCCCGGCCAGCATCTGAATTGATCCCATGAACAGCTCGCGGTTCTCGTTGGCAGCCCGCTTCAAATCGAGCACGAACTGCTCGAGTTCCGCCGACATCACGTTGAACGTATCTGCCAGTTCACCGATTTCCGTGCGGCTGTTCAGGTGAACGCGTTGCGAAAAATCTCCGCGCGCAATCGCCCGGCTTGACCGGGTAAGAACCTCAAGTGGATTCGTGATCCGGCGTGCCGCGAAAATACTGATGCCTACGCTGAGCGCGATCGCCATGATCGCGAGAATCCTGCCCGTACGCTGCATCTCATACACGCCACGATACGCTTCCGCCCGCGGCTTCTGCACAACCACCGCCCAATCCAGACTCGGCACCGGACTATAAGTTCCTAACATCCGCACCGAGTGCTTTCCATCATCGAGATTAAATTCCCGAGTGGCCGCGACCATCTGTGCCCGGCTGCCCAGTTCCGTGAAATTCCGCACGATTTCCAAATACTTCATGTCCTGCCCGGTTGCGTAATCTGACGACGCGCCCGCGACCAACCGTCCTTGGCTGTCCACCACGTAGGGAGCCAGGCCGCCGCGGCTCACTTCTTGCAATCTGCGAATTAAGAACTGCAGATCAACCACTGACCCGATCATTCCGATAAATCGTCCATCCGCCATTACCGGTGTGCTCACCAGCATCACCGTTCTCGCGGATTTTCCGGTCCCCACCGCCAGCGCTTGTCCGTTGAACACTCGGCCTTCACGTGCTGCCGCATACGCTCGTTCTAGTTCGCGCTGCAAAAATGCATCGGCCGCAATTCGCCCCGCCGAAATTCCTTTCGCCTCGGAGTTGAGCAGCGTGGCGTACGCCAGATCTTCGGAAGATGAAACAAAATTCTCTAGTAGGGCGCGAAGTTCAGGAGCTTGCACGTGCTCCGCGGTGAAATCCCCTCCGCTCGCCACTTGCAGCGCGGAAGACAGGTTCGCTTGCATCAGTCGCAGCGACTCCTGATGCTGTGAAATGTCATCGGCCAGCGAGCGAGTTACCGTGTTCTGCAGAAGTCTTTCGTTGGTGATCAGGCGGTCCCGGTTGATTGATTCCACCTGCGCGGAATAAAAATACATAGGGACAACACTGATCAGGATCAGCACACTGAGAATCACGTACAGAATGGGAAGTCGCGATAGCTTCAGAAATTTCAGTGGCAAAGTGGCCCCAATGCCGCTCCGAACCACGGCACAACCGCTTAACTGCTCCTTAAAATTCTACTTGCCGCTTCCCGGCTAGGCCCTTGATCCTGGCGGACAATGCCCGTTACGAAAGTACCGCAAATGCTCTGCTCGGCTGAGTACTGACGAGTGCCTGAGCGCCGAACGCGAGGTGCGCATGGAGTCGCCAAATCGTTGTAAGTGCGTGATTGTCTGGGAATACCGTGTCCGCGAAGACATGCAGCAGCAATTCGAACGAATCTACGGACCTCACGGGGACTGGGCGCGGTTATTTGCCGCGGATCCCGCTTATTGCAAAACCGTACTCCTTCGCCACTCGCAGCAGCCGAGAACATATATCACTCTTGATTTCTGGGAATCGGAGGCGGCGGCTCTCAGCTTCCGGGAAAACTCACCCGAGTACGCCCTTCTCGATTTGCAATGCGAACAACTGACCGAAAGCGAGCGGGAAATTGGTCGCTTTCTGGGCTTGTCTTCGGGCTCAACCTCCAGTTAGTCCTGCAAACTTTCATTGGACAAACGAAAGCAAACGTTATAAAAAGAAAGAGCAACCGCAAGTTGCACTTTCACAATAACTTTGCGGATTCCACCGTGCTCAACGAAGAACGCCGCCGCGCCATCCTCGATTTTGTGAATCGCGATGGCCGGGTGCTGGTCGCCGACTTGGCCCGCCAGTTCCGGACTTCGCAGGTCACAATCCGCAAGGATCTCGAACTGCTGCATCAGCAGCGGCAACTTCATCGCACACATGGGGGAGCTTTACCTTCCCGCGATCACGCGCTGGACGATCCCAGCATCCGCGAAAAAGAACAACTTCATCGTCGCGAAAAGATGTTAATTGCAGGGGCTGCGGCCGCCATGGTGCAAAAAGGCCAAGTCGTCATTCTGGACTCCGGCACTACCACCACCGCCATCGCACGTGCATTGCGGCAATTCCAAAACCTGACCATCATTACCAATGCCGTGAACATTGCGGCAGAACTCGCGGGCAGCACGATTGACGTCATTCTCACCGGCGGCACGTTGCGCAAGAACTCTTTCTCCCTGGTCGGCCCGATCGCTGAGGACACTTTGCGCCATCTGAACGCCGATCTTCTTTTTCTTGCGGTCGATGGTTTCGACGTGCAACATGGCTTGACCACGCCGAACTTGCTGGAAGCGAAAGTCAACCGCGTCATGATGGAAGTAGCGCAGCGTGCGGTTATCGTTTGTGACTCCAGCAAATTTGGCCGGCGGAGCCTGTCCCTCATCGCGCCCACTTCTGCCGTTCACGAAGTCATTACCGATCACGGAATTCCAAAACCTGAACTCCGCGGTCTCAAGAAAGCTGGAATCGAGGTTACGCTTGTCTAAATCCGCAGAAAAACGCAGTCCTCACGACGAAAAACAACCTGCCGGCGCCCACAGTCTCATGGAAATTGTTTCTCAGTCCGACTGCTGGCTCGCCTGCCTCGAAAGCCTGCGGCAAAGTGGCAGTCTCGATCAGGTGTCAGCCACTTTCGGCGATGCCCAGGAGTGGCTGTTCATCGGTTGCGGTTCCAGCTATTACGTTGCGCTTTGTGCTGCCGCCACCATGGCCACATTTACCGGAAGGCGGGCGCGCGCCGTGCCCGCCTCGGAACTTCTTCTCTATCCCGGCCTCGTTCTCGGTCCCGCCAAAAATCTTGTTCCCGTGCTGATTTCACGTTCGGGACAAACCTCTGAAGTTTTGAAAGCGGCCGAATGGTTGCGCAATCACTCCATTCCGACATTGGCGATTTCTTGCGCGGAAGGTCAGACACTCCAAACCCTGGCTTCACTCACCGTCACTTTGCCCGCAGACGAGAAGAGCACGGTAATGACGCGTTCTTTTTCCTCCATGCTGCTCGCCTTGCAGAACCTGGCCGCGCGTCTTGGAAAAAAGAGTGCCGAAGCGAAGCAGTTAAGCGAAATGCCCGAACTCGCTGCTCCCACTCTGGCGCGTTTGCCCGACATTGTTCGCACTTTCGTGGCTAATCATGTTTTCTCGGACTATATCTGCCTTGGCCAGGGACCTTATTATGGCCTGGCCTGTGAATATGCTCTGAAGGTCACCGAGATGTCCGTGTCCTATGCGCAAGTGTTTCATACGCTTGAGTTCCGGCACGGCCCCAAGTCTGTCGTGAATCCTGAAAATCTGCTCGTCTTTCTTTTGTCCGAAAAAGGCTATGAGGCCGAAGCCGATCTTCTGGAAGAAATGAAATCCTTGGGTGGTACGACGCTAGTTGTCACAAATAGTGCCACTGAACGCGTGCGCGCCAACGCCGACTTACTCATTGAACTAGCCCTGGACGTGCCTGAGTATCTTCGGTTGGCTCCATCGCTCGTTCCCGGCCAGTTGCTGGGCCTGTACACTGGCTTGAGAAAAGGCCTGGACCCCGACTCGCCGCGCAACCTGAGCCGCGCGGTCATTCTGGACGACCAAACCTCGAAGAAGACCGAGCATGCCACGCTTTGACGTCACCGTTGCGGGCGAACTGAATCTCGATCTTATTCTCTACGGTTTGCCGACCGAACTTCCGCCCGAGCGTGAATTGCTGGCAAACCGAATGGTCCTCACCTTGGGATCTTCCTCCGCCATCCTTGCGCACAATCTCGCTTCTCTCGGCAGCCGCGTCGGATTCCAATCGCTCCTTGGAAGCGATGACCTTGGCCAGATCGCGCTCCAAATTCTCCGCGACGGCGGTGTCGATGTTTCGAAGGTTCGTTGCTCCGCCGGGCGCCAGAGCGGTTTGACTGTCATTCTCTATCACGATTCCGGACGCAAGATCCTTACATACTCCGGCACTATTGCCGAGTTGACCATCGCCGATCTCAACCTGGACTATCTTGCGGATTCCCGCCATTTCCACCTCGCGTCTTTTTATCTGCAGAGCCGCTTGCGTCCCGATGTTCCTGAGCTCTTTAAGCGCATGAAAGCCGCCGGCCTGACAACCTCTCTCGACACCAACGACGACCCTGAAGACCGTTGGGGAGACGATCTGCGCGACGTGCTTCGCAACGTCGATATTTTCATGCCGAATGCCCGCGAGGCCTGTAGGATCGCACGCACTGGTGACGTCGAATCTGCCGTGCAGCAACTCTCGCGACTCGTTCCGCTCGTCGTCGTGAAACTCGGTCGAGATGGCGCGCTGGCCCGGCGCGGCGAAGAAGAATTACGATCTCCCGCGGTTCTCGTCGATGCCGTCGATCCCGTCGGCGCGGGCGATAGCTTCGACGCCGGCTTCTTACATCAATATCTGAAGGGCGCTGATCTTGCCGCCTGCCTCGCTTCCGGAAATTTGGCAGCCGCGCTTTCGGTTACTCGCCCCGGAGGCACCGAAGCCTTTCGCGACAAGCCTCACCTCGACCGCTTCCTCCGCGAGCATGCGCCTGCTGAAAAACAGCTGCCATCCTGAGTGATAGCTGTCATCCTGAGGAAGTGGGGTCGATCGCTTTGCGATCGACTGGGGACGAGGGATCTATGTATTTAGCCGAAAAACTGACGCCGAACCAAGGATCACAACAATGAAGTCACCGAAGATTACGGTTTACGAAAAACCCACCTGAACGAAATGCCGAGAGGTCAGGAGTATCCTGACTGCAAAAGGCATCGCGTTCGACCTCGTCAACTACATCGAGCAGCCTCTGTCGGCAGAGCAACTGAAGCGCCTGCTTAATCAGGCCGGGCTGAAACCGAAAGATGCCCTGCGAACCAACGAAGACGCTTACAAGCGCCATATTGCAGGAAAAGATTTAAGCGATGATCAATTGACCCGTGTCATGGCCGACCATCCCGAACTCATCCAGAGACCCATCGTGGTTCGCGGTGACAAGGCCGTCCTCGCACGGCCCGTCGAAAAACTCTCCGAATTGAATATCAAATAAGCTCTGGATGCCCCACCCCTCGTGGTTTTCGAAGGGTGGGTAGCCGCGCCTGCCGAGTATGCATACCCCGCACTTCACCTCACCTCAAGCAGCAAGTGTCCCTGAAACTCCGTATTCAACTTCGGCGCCTGCCCCTCACTCGCCTGCACCGTCCCCAGATCTTTCCCTTCGCTATAATCCGTCACGTGGTAAGTTCCCGGCTTCAGGCCCCGTAACTCAATCTCGCCCTTCCACGTTCCGTTTTCTTGCGGTGAAAAGAACGCGTAATACATCGCCCCATCCTTCTCGATCGCGTATCCCTCCGGAACATCGTAGCCGTAGGTGTACAAATCAAGAAACGTTCCCTTCGATAGCATTTTCTGGTTGTAAATGCCGATCCACTTCTTCCAGTGCTGCTCTTTCTCGTTCGTCAGCATTACTCGTTTAAATTTCGGTCCCGGATCCGGCCAAACAAATTTCGTCCCCACCACTCCTCCGGTACCGACTGTCGATGCGAAGTCGGACCCATATTCAACATAGTCGCTTCCCGCCGGACGCATCGCAGAGAGTTCCACGTGATCGCCGTAAACCGCCGATTCCGGCCCCAGCAGCGCTTTGTACATTTTGATCCGACGCCTTACCTGGACGGCGCCCACTGGATCCGCCGTCACTGCCTGGTCCATGTAGGGAAGCCAAGCCAACGATGGCGGCGTTCCGCAAGGACAACTTTGCGTTACGCTCTGCGGCTTCAAACTTCGCGTGGTCTGAAAAATCGCCTTGTACACCTCGCCCATCGCATTTACCGAATCCTGCGGCGATTTGTGATGGTGCGCCGGGTTGTAACACGCTGGAACCGAATAAATGTTGTCCAGTTTGGAGCCGTCAAAATCCCAATCGCGGATGAACTTCTCCGTGAGTTGCTTGTAATAGGCCTGCACTCCGGGAACCGCCGGACAAAGCGCGGCCAGGTCGCGAGTCATGCGCGCATGTTTTCCGTTTTCATCCAGGATCAGCCAATCGGGATGCTCCTTCACCACCTGCGAGACTTCATACTTATGCGATTCGTATTTTCCTTGCCCATCCTCCACCCCGATCGGCAGCCACCACAATTGCACCAGCATTCCTTGCTTGTGAAAGTCAGAAACCATTTTCTGGATCGAGTCGCCGGGAAAAGTGTCCCGCCGCGGATGCCAATCCCCGTAAACGTCAAACCAGCGATCATCCAGCGTCGCCCACTTAATTCCCAGTTCTTTCAACTTCGGAACCGTTCCTAGCATCTGCGCCGGAGTAACGTTGAATTCGTACCCCCATCCACACCAACTGACGTTGTAAGCCTCACTCGAAGGCTTCGGAATCTCCCATCCTTCTTTCTGTAACACGCTGGACCACAATCGCAGCGGTTTATAGAAGTCTCCGGAATACACCGCGACAAAGCTGCGGGGCGTGGAGTAGCTCTCTCCCGGCTTCAAAGTCGTCGCGGCCGGAACGTCCATCGCTGCGCTGACCGACCCATCTGTCTCTACCTTCACCGGTAACGAAATCGAAATCGGTAGCGTCTCGACATGCCCGATGGCTTCCCCAACCGATGCGGTCCAGAAAGCGACCACCGGAATTCCGCCCCCATAGCCCCCCTTCACCATCTGGCCCATGGCATTCGCCTGAGAGTACTTGCTCGTCAGTTTGAAGACATCGTCCTTGCCCCAGTCATAACTCGATCCCTGAAACGCCCACATTTCGTACGGCTGTACGCTCGCATCCGCGACTTTCGCGTTAAACCGATGTCGCTGGTCGATCGCGCGACCAATAACGAAATCCGTGCTTCGGTTGTTCTTGAATTCGCTACTCGTTAACAGCAGGGCAGGGAAGTCGTCGTAGGTTTCGACTGCCAGCGTTCGCACAACGTTCGCATCTGTCGAAAGATGCCCGGGGATTTCAATCCGCTTCCCGCGTCCCAGTTTTCCTGTCGCGTCCAGGACACGGGCCTGTACAAGATCCAGGGTGAAATCAGCCTCGTTCGTGCCAGCCACAACCGCGTCGCTCGCCGAATCTACATTCGGATCATCGAGCGTGAGTTTCTTTCCATCTGCTTGTATCAGCGAGGCCTGAATCTTCCCGGATGGAAGAATCTGAAACTCCGCCGCGCTGGTCGCCACCACGATTGGCCCACCGGCTTGTTTCTCGACGCTGATTGACGAACCTGGCGAAGACTGTGCCGGTGTCGAGGGGCGATGGGAGCACGCCACCGTGGCCGTGCCAATTAGAGCTAATAAGGTTGCCCGGAAGGATTGCCTGAGCGTCATCGTTGTTCTCCCATCGCGCGCACTCTTCGCACGCAACGAATCGTAAGAACCCGTAATACACCGCGTTCAAAGCGATGTCAATCCAATGCCCAATCGCCTGTCGAAGAGGCGGAGATTTACCGTGAAAATCCTTAATGCCGTTGCCTGAACGTTTCACGGTGATACCGAAACGTTCCGAAGCAATGCGTAAGTGACTGAGCTTGGCGAGATATTGCCGCGTCGGTTCAACGTCATCACATCAACGTCATCAAAAAATAGCGTACCCGCACTGCCTATAAGCGCCGACGTGTAGTCCAGGGTCGTGACGGATGTCTACGTGCGATGGGCATATGAGACCACCCCTCATCGGGCAAAACTCGCATAGCAGGTTAGGATCCTTCGTAGTCGATAAGGGGTACATAAATGTTAAGCAGCAAACCTCAACCGCGAACTCACTTTTTGCGATTTTCGCTCGCGAACCAGAGTTGCTCTTACATCCTCGAATGACGAAAACTTTTTTCTGCCAAGTGGGTTAACACAACCCAAGCGTTCCCATTCTTTAACTCGCAGTGTGGTTCAAAAGACACACGATGTTGACAAAATAAATACTAACTTGGCTCGCATTTTTTACCCAAAGCGTATATGCTGGTTCGGAAAATCCAAGCTGCTTCTGTAAGAAAATCAACGGCACTGACATCGCGTGAGGGGCGCATGCGACCGTTTTGAGGATTTCTATGTCTTCGGCAGTTGAAACGGTGCAAGTTTTTATCTTGGCGGAGAACCGGCTTCTTCGCGAAGCCCTAACGCGCATCCTGAACAAAAAAAGCGATCTTTGTGTCGTCGGTGCTTCAGCCTTTGTCCCCGACATCGTTCCCCAAATCGCTGGCGCCTCCCCAGATGTTTTACTTACTGATTCTGCCGCACTTGCACTTTCCGATTTGCGGTTGGTTTCCGAAGTGCGGGCCGCTCTCCCCGGACTTAAAGTCGTGATGATTGGCATGGATGCGGACCGTGAGAGCTTCCTGCGAGGCGTGCGCGACGGAATCGTCGGTTACGTTCTGAAGGATGCTTCCGCCGTGGAAGTGGCCGCGTGTGTACGCGCTGTCGCCAATGGTGAGGCGGTTTGCCCGCCGTCCCTCTCTCTGGCTCTGTTCGAACACATTGCCAGACAGAATGGGAACCTGATGCATTTCCCGCTGAGAAGCAATCTCGGCCTCACCCGCCGTGAACAACAACTTGTCCACATGATCAGCCGCGGTCTCACAAACAAAGAAATCGCGTCGCAACTCAATCTATCCGAACAAACCGTAAAGAATCACGTGCACCGCATGTTGCGCAAGATCGGAGCCAGCGATCGCCTCGCCGCAGTTGAAATCTGCCGAGCGCCGCATGCCATCGTCTAAGAATTTGATCCAACCGCAACTGGTACTTTTTGGGTACTCGCGAGCGTCTGAGCCTAGCAGCGCGCCGCAATTTGTTAGTACTATTAGCAAAAATCCGTAGGGCCAGATTTGAGTCTTACATTTTCCCGGGTAATAGGCGAAACTGCGCAGCACGGAGAACACATCGTGCAAAGGGTCAGAGTGTTGGTCGCAAACCGGCCTCGTTTGATGAAGGACCTTGTCCTGGCCACAATCGGGGACCAGCCGGATATTGAGATCGTCGGCGAAGCCGACGGTGACACCGAAATCACAGAACTTGTCGAGCGCACGCGTCCCGACTACCTGATCCTCGCGTTGGAGGAACCGGAAAGCCGCCCTGGTTTAAGCGGTTTCTTGCTCGGTCGATATCCGAACATGAAAATTCTTGCCCTCGCTGCAGAACGGAATAGCGGCATGTTTTATTGGGCTTTTGTCGACATCCGTTCCTTACGCGTTGAATCATCAGAGCAGGGCATCCTGAGTGTGTTACGCAACAAGGCCGAATTGGTGGCCAATTAACGCTTGTTCGATCTTACGAATGGATCGAACGATTTGCCGCGCCATCTTGCAGTGCGAATTGAAACAATGTTGACGAGTTCGACAAATAGACTTCGGCAGTTCCGCGACTTAAGGTCGGCGAGCGGGTTGGTTAGGTCATTGCCTCCACGCAGCGCGATCTGTGTTGCACCTAACTAGCGTCAAGTTTAGAGAAGTAGATCAATTTGAACGGGTTATCTCACAAAAGCCCTGTAAGTGAGGGGGCGAAGCTGTATTAAGGCAAGCCCGCTCCGGAACCCAGATCGCATGCAACAAGATGCTGCAGTTTCCCTGGCAAAGACCACGCTGGCGCCGCACGTTAATTGGTATGCGGCCCATGTGTGCTCACGACATGAGAAGCAAGTCTTCTCGCAACTGCAGGAACGGCAGATTGAGACATTCCTCCCTCTCTATCGCAGCGTTCGGCGGTGGAAGGATCGCCGCAAGGAACTGGAATTGGTCCTTTTCCCCGGCTATGTTTTTGTTCACATCGATCTCAAGGATCGCCTTCGAATCCTGCAACTTCCGAGCGTCGTGCGCTTCGTTAGCTTCAATGGTCAGCCGGCCGCGCTTCAGGACAGTGAAATCGAGCTCCTCAGTAAAGGCTTGGCAAGCGGAGTTCGCGCTGAACCCCATCCGTACCTGAAAGTTGGCAATCGCGTTCGCATTCGATCCGGACCGCTGGCCGGTGCAGAAGGTATTTTGGTCCGCCGCAAAGACAAATTTCGCGTTGTGCTTTCTATCGATCTCATCATGCGTTCGGTCGCCGTCGAAGTCGACGAAGCCGATATCGACCCGTGCTGACTCAAGTTCAAACGTTGCGCTAAGTCGGTTCCTTGCTTATGGAGTGTTTATGAAACAGTGCTCGATCTTGAAAACCCTGACTACTTTGTGCTTGCTCCTGAGTTTTTCATACTCCTCCTTAGTCTGGGGCCAACAAGCACAACCCTTGTCCTATTCACCTAAAACTGCCCTTGATCTGCCGCATTCGCGCGCTGAAATGGAGGCAGATCAGATGGTGTCACTTTCGGCGGACAAGATTGTCTCCATTCTTACTCAGGAACCTGGGCTAGTGCTCGAAGTCAAGAAGGCTTTGGTTAGAAAGGCATTTGAGCAAGGAAGGGTATTGTCGTCGGAAGAACTGACCGACGATGCGCTCTATCGGCTCATTCGTGAGGATGAGAACGCTCGCGTCGTAGCAACCCAGGAAATCGAAGCCCGCTCCTACATAAGGGCGAAACCCACGAAGGACGAGTTAGCACAGAACTTACCTTGCCGTCAGCCAGTACCCACCAGCTCTACGGCGCTCGATGCACAAGCCAAGCAGCAACAGCAGAACGCATCGCAATTACAAAACCTTAATCATATTCCGACACAGGAGGAGTTGTACTGGGCGAAGCACGAGGACGATTGGGATTGCTATACAACGCAATATCTTCCTAACGGCGCAGCGCAAACTCTTGCCGGTCAAGTGCAATTATCACAGGGGTCCCAATCGCAACAAGGGCAGTTCCCTAATAACTTAAACCAACCATACCAACAGCCGTATTGGCAAACGGGTTATCCACGGTCCGGATACCCTCAGGGGTACCCACAGCAGGGTTATCCGTACCCCTACCCGCCGCAAGGCTATTCACAGCAGCCTTATTCGCCTTATCAGAACCCCCAGCAGCAAATGCCCTACAACGACCCCCGCAGACAACTGGACTTCACCCGGATGCAGATGCCATCTCAAGGCTACTTCGGAATGTCCAATGATCAAAACCTAATGACTAACATGCAGTCCAGCTTGCCAAGTCTGCTAAATAGCAGCCAAGGCAGCTTGTCCTCTTCGCTCTCGAATGCCTCATTTCCTGCCGGGGTCGGGGGTATGTCCTCCTCCGGTCTCTCAACCATGGCATCGTCAATGGGCTCCAGTGGTTCCCTTAGTTCGTTCCTCGGTGGTCTGCAGGGTCAGAACAACCTGAACAACATGTTCCCCGAGCAAGCCCGTTTGGACAATCAAAGTCCGGTGCAATTACAGCCTTATTTCTACCCAAAACCAGACCTCCAACCGAGCTACCAGTACCATGTCAACCCCTATGCCGACATTCCTTCGTTGTACGATCTCTACGCCCAGTACCAGAGGTATTCCCCTACTCTCGACCGATTTGGAATGGATGTTTTTCTGAACGGCACCGGTAACCTCGATGAATTACCGATGGACTTGCCAGTTGGCCCCGATTATGTGATCGGGCCCGGTGATGGCCTCAACATCGAACTGACGGGGGCTGTGTCTGAGAGACTACAGCGCGTAGTCGACCGCGAGGGGCGGGTTGAGTTACCCGAATTCGGGTCGCTGCAGATTTCGGGTCGTAGTATGGGCGACGTTCAGCACATGGTGCAAACCGCCTTGCGCAGCCAGTTCCGCGAAGTTCATGCCGACATTTCCTTGGCTCGGCTTCGCACGGTCAGGGTTTATATCGTCGGCGATGTTCAACAGCCGGGTGCTTATGACGTCAGCTCCTTGTCTACTCCGTTGAATGCCCTATACACCGCAGGGGGGCCAACTTCGCAAGGTTCTATGCGCGTGCTGAAACACTACCGCGGACAACAGTTGGTTGAAGACATTGATGTCTACGACCTGCTCCTTCACGGCGTCCGCGCAAACATGCAGAGGCTTTTGCCGGGAGACACAATTCTCGTACCGCCTTTGAGTGGACAAGTCACGATTGAGGGTATGGTGCGGAGACCCGCGATCTATGAGTTGAATGGCGAAAAGAACCTGGCTCAAGTCCTGCAGTTGGCCGGCGGCGTTCTCCCCACTGGCACCTTGCGCCATGTTGATGTCGAGCGTGTCGAAGACCACGAAAGTCGAACCATGTTGCGGCTGGATATCCCGGAGACCAACAACGACTCACAGGTCGCTAAAGCCCTTGAAGATTTCACGATTAAGGACGGCGACAAAGTGAAAATTACGCCCATCTTGCCCTATGCGGATAAGACTGTCTACCTCGATGGTCACGTTTCTCGCCCTGGCAAGTTTGGCTATGAAGCAGGGATGAAAGTCACCGATCTTATTAAGTCATATAAAGATGTGTTACCTGAACCAGCTGCCCACGCCGAAATCATTCGCCTGAGTCAGGATTTTAAGCCTGAAGTTTTGGGCTTTAATTTAAACGACGCGCTTGCAGGAAAACTGGACGTCACTCTCAAGCCTTTTGACACCGTCCGCATCTTCAGTAGGTACGATTTTGAAGACCCGCCGGTCATCACTGTTACTGGAGAGGTGCGAGATCCAGGAGACCATTTAACAAATGGTGCTCCTCATGTTCGCGATGCTGTTTACCTCGCCGGAGGGACAACCCGCGACGCTTTGCTGGACGATGCTGAAATCTATCGCAAAACTTCGGACAACAAATTCACCATCCTCAGCGTGAACTTGTCCAAGGCTCTGGCGGGTGATGACAAGGACAACATTCTCCTTGAGCCCAAGGATCGTGTCATCGTCCATCGAGACCTTAACAAGGCTGATCCGGCCATGGTCACGATCGCGGGTGAAGTTGGACGCCCCGGAAAATACCCCTTGGGTGATGATATGACTGCCGCAACTCTGGTCCGCGCCGCCGGTGGATTGAAGCGAGGCGCGTTCACGCAGCAGGCTGATCTAACCAGTTACGACGTAGAGAATGGCAGCAAAATCGTTTCGGATCATCGTGAAGTCAATATCGCGGAAGCTCTGGCGGGAAATCCGGAGAGCGATGTTCGGCTCCACGACGGTGACGTCCTCACTATTCGAGAGATTTCAGGATGGCACGACCTCGGCGCAACCATTGAAGTGAAAGGCGAAGTGGTCCACCCCGGTGGTTACGGTATCCAACCTGGAGAGCGACTCAGTTCCATTCTGGCACGTGCCGGTGGTTTCAGCCAGAACGCCTATCCGTACGGAGCCGTCTTTGAGCGGGAGCAAGTTAGAGAAATTGAAGAGAAAAACCGGGCAGATTTAATCGAACGTGTCCAAGCCGAAGCCAGTCAGATAAAGAACGTTCCTGGCATGGATCAAGATCAGCAGTTGGAAGTGAAAGCGGCTGTTCTGCAATATCAAAAGACCATCGAAGATCTACGAAACACGCCGCCCATTGGGCGCCTTGTGATCCATATCTCTTCTGATGTCAAACATTGGGCCAACACTGCGGCGGACATCCAGGTCAGGGCCGGGGATGTGATCTACATCCCCAAGAAACTGAATACTGTTATCGTATCTGGCCAGGTGTTCAACCCGACCGCAATCACGTATAAGCCAGGACATAGTGCGGCTTGGTATTTGCACCAGGCCGGCGGGCCTACCGACATGGCGGATAAAGGGTCCGCTTATGTGATTCGGGCGGACGGTTCAGTTGCTGGCGGTAAGGGAGGGATGTTCACTGGAGGAGCAGAAAGCGCAGAAATTCGTCCTGGAGACATGATCGTTGTCCCAGAACGGCTTTATGCTTACGGCACGAAGTTCAAGACGTTCCTCCAGACTGCTCAACTCGCTTCCTCTGTGAGCATCGCCGCCTTCTACATAACCAAGTTCTAAGTTCTCGTCGATGTTGATATTAAGGAACGTTTGCTTTTGGGGCACTTTAATGTGTATAGGGGCGATGAGCGTTAGCATGTACGCGCAGGCCCATACTGTGGCCGGCGAGCCTCAACAGACACCGGATCACAGCTACCCAATCACGAGTCCTGATGTAGGCACGCCTCAAGAGAACAATAACTGGTTAGAGCCTGGGGCTGACCCGGACAACCGGCTAATCTCACCGTTTCTGAGACATCTCGTTTCTGACCAAAAGCAGTTCTGGTCAGCGCCGGCTCACTTTCAGATCAAGGATTTGAAATGGATCGTGCCATTTGCCGGTGTAACGACTGCGTTCATTGCGAGTGATAGTTGGTGGTCAAAGCAAGTACCCGCGGGTCACGTCGCCAGCAGTAAGAAAATCTCTGATTACGGAACGTACTCGCTCATAGCGCTCGGCGGTGCTTCGTTTCTTTTCGGGCAAGTGACGCACGACGAGCACGCTTCCGAGACTGGGTTGCTGGCTGGTGAGGCAGCTATTGATGCCACTGGCGTAACCTATGCGTTTAAGGAGTTGACTCAACGTCAGCGCCCCTTCCAAGGGAACGGGAACGGCTCATTCTTTCAGGGTGGCGGTTCGTTCCCGTCAGAGCATTCGGCGATAGCTTGGTCAATCGCAAGCACCTGGGCACACGAGTACCCTGGTTGGCTGAGTCAAATCGCTGCCTATGGGTTGGCATCCACTGTGACTATGACACGCGTCACTGCGAAACAGCACTTTCCTTCGGATGTAATCATCGGAAGCGCTTTGGGTTGGTACTTTGGTCGACAAGTTTATCGTTCGCATCATGATCCTGAGTTGGGAGGTACAGGGTGGGCGAGCTTTACGGATCAGAATGCCGGTGATCGGTCTCGCAATCCAAACTACATGGCGTCCCCCTACGTTCCGCTCGATAGCTGGATCTACCCAGCACTCGAGCGTCTAATTGCGCTAGGCTATATTAGATCTGCAGTGCTCGGGATGCGTCCGTGGACGCGAATGGAATGTGCGCGTCTATTGCAAGAAGCTCAAGACAGTTCTCCCGAGCAGGTCTCTTCCAACGCTGACGCTGAGAAGTTGTTCATGACCTTGATGGGAGAGTTCCATCCTGAGCTGGAGCGATTAGATGGGTCCGCAAACCTCGGTGCCAGAGTCGATTCCATCTATGCGAGAAGCATGGGCATTTCGGGCACGCCGCTTCGGGATGGCTACCATTTCGGACAGACTATTAACGACGATTACGGTCGTCCTTATTGGTCCGGTTATAACAATGTGACTGGCATAATTGCCGACGCACAGACTGGGCCTGTCTCCTTTTATGTGCGAGGCGAATATCAACACGCTCCGACAATGCCCTCCTACAGTCCCCAAGCTCTAGCTGCAGTCGCTGCTGCTGATTTGAGGCCGCCGCTTGCCAATGGTACCGCCGTGGTCAACCAACTAGACCTGCTCGACAGCGCCGTGTCCATTAACATTAACAATGTTCAGATCTCCGTCGGTAAACAGAGCGCATGGTTGGGCCCTGGTGATTTCTCCTCTTTCCTGATGAGCAATAACGCCGCGCCGATCCCAATGGTGAAGATCGATGACGTGGCCGCGCACGAGATTCCCGGGTTATCCCGCATTCTCGGCCCAATGCGTGCTCAGTTTTTCATTGCTCAACTTTCCGGACAGCAGTGGGAGTTCTGTGCTGCTTCAGAATGTCAGAGCTATCCTGGGTATCCCAACGTAGTGGGCCCCGCCATTTCTCCTCAGCCATTCATCCATGGCGAAAAAATCAGCTTTCAGCCCACGCCCAACTTGGAGTTCGGAATGGGCGTAACCGCGATGTTCGGCGGTCCTGGGCTTCCTGTTACGTTTGGTAATTTCTTCCGGACCTACTACGCGCATTCGTCGACAGCGGTGAATAATCCTGGAAAGCGCATCTCGCAGGCGGATCTCAGTTATCGCGTGCCCGGTCTTCGGAACTGGTTAACTTTCTATCTGGATAGTTTGGTAACAGACGAAGTCTCACCCATTGGGTCCACCCGCGCGAATGTAAGTCCAGGAATTTTTCTGGCACGAGTCCCGAAGCTTCCGAAGTTACAATTTCGGGCAGAAGGTTACAACGAATCCCGCACGACGGAGTTCTCGCCGGGTTTTGTTTATGCAGACAACCGCCGGTTTCTTGACGGTTACACGAATGAAGGACAGCTATTGGGCAGTTGGATTGGGCGAGCAGGTCGAGGTCTCCAAGCTTTGGCTACGTACTCGCTTTCGGCACGCAGTCACATAGAAGTGGGCTACCGGTTACAAGACGTGCCACCGAGATTTATTGGCGGTGGGAGGCTGGCCGATTATATGACTAATGCCGAATTCATGCTGGGACATCAATTCTCGCTATCGGGATTCGTACAATACGAGCAATGGAAATTCCCTGTCCTGAGTTCAACGCCTCAATCGGATGTCACTGTTGCCGCGCAGTTGACCTTTTATCCTCATTGGCAACTTCACTAGTTTTACGGTGCGCATTGTAGGTTCGACTCTCCGTGCATAGGCGTTTACCGATGTGTTTTGTGCAAGCAACTTAAAAGGGGGCTTCTAATTTTGTCCGTGACAGATATTAAGGAGAGCGTGCCCACTTCTCTCGTAACTGAGTCGCCGTGGCATAACTTCGCGGCCCAAGATGCATACACTTACATCTTGACTGGCATTCAACGAGGTGATCGACAGGAGTTTTGGGCCAGTGGCGAACACACAGTTCGCGACGAGTTGCTTCCAATCATTGAACAGTTGGGAGTTGAACGGCACACGGCGTTGGAGATCGGCTGCGGAGTCGGACGTTTATTGTTCCCCATGTCAAAACACTTTGAGAAAGTCGTGGGCCTTGACATTGCGCCTGAGATGATACGTCAGGCGAGGTTGCTTGCGTCTGAACGGAGAATAGCCAACGCAGACCTCTTCAGCATTTCCCAGCTTGACCCCTCGCTGTCCCACGTCCCGAATCTCAATTCACGGGTCGATTTCATCTATTCTCTTCTGGTTTTCCAGCATATCGAGGAATTTGCTTTCATCGAAAAATACTTAGGCCTCGTACGGGCTTGCCTTTCGAGGATGGGAGTTGCCTACTTGCAATTCGACACTAGAACTGAAACGCCACTTTATCGCCTGAAGAACATTCTGCCCGACTCAATACTTCCTCCTTATCTGCGGCGCGGTATTAGACGAATACGACGCAGGCCTTCGGACCTCGAGCGCAGCTTCAAGAAGTTTGGTCTTGCAATCACGAAAAACATCGGTCAGCTGAGTAAATATCATTGTTACGTGCTCAGGGCTGGTCAGTCCTGCGGGGGCTAAATCCGTGAATCCGCTAACACAATCCACAATTGAGAGCTCGAACGACCAGGACCTGTTGCTCCCACCCGATATGGAGGTTGGGGATGGAGGCCAATCCCAGCCTCAACTGATCGCAATCAGCAGACTTCTTTGGCCCAAAAGGCGCTCACTGGCCAAGGCCACCCTTATCGGTTTGGTCGTTTCTGCTTGCCTTGCCTTAATTAGGCCGCACATGTACGAGACCACCGTGCAGCTTATGCCGCCCGACAGCAGCACGCTTTCCGGGGCTTCCAACATGGTTGGCTTAATGCTCGGAGCCGTCGGCATGGGGTCTGGATCCTCCGGTAGCAGCACAGGTGCTTCGAGTTCAGCGGGAGGTCTCGCCGGTGCGGTAGGTGATTTGTTAGGTGCGCAAAGACCGGGGCCCTTGCTCATTGGCATTCTAAGCAGCCGGACACTCTCAGATCGGATAATCGATCGTTTCGACCTGCGCAAAGTTTACGGGATAAAAACGTACAAAAACACGCGCAAAAAGCTACTTTCGCGGGTCGACTTCAAGGAGGACAAGAAATCTGGACTGATCGGTATTGCTGTTGAAGATCATGATCCCGCTCGCTCCACCGCTATCGCCCAGGCCTACATCGACGAATTGAACGCGTTGCTTTCCCACGTGAATAATTCCGCTGCATCTCGAGAGAGAGAGTTTCTCGAACGTCGCCTTGTTGACGTCAACAGTGAACTCGAAAGCGCCAGCAAAGACTTGAGTGAGTTTTCGTCCAAGAATGCGACCTTGGATCCTGAAGATCAGGGAAAGGCGATGCTCGATGCCGCTGCCATGCTACAGGGCCAACTCGTCGCCGCCAAATCGGAATTGAGTGGACTGGAGCAAATTTACACCGGTGACAACGTCCGCGTGCGCTCCTTGCGGGCACATATAGCGGAACTTGAGCAGCAGGTAAACGATCTTGGCGGTAAAGGGTACGGAGGTTCTTCGAAATTAGATCAGAACGATCTTTATCCATCAATCCGGCAGTTGCCCGTTTTGGGCCGCCAGTATGCTGACCTGTACCGCCGCGCAAAAATTGACGAAACAGTGTTTCAGCTTTTGACGGAAGCTTACGAGATGGCGAAGGTGCAGGAGGTGAAAGATACTCCGTCTGCAAAAGTGCTGGACGCTCCTCGGTTCCCTGAAAAACCGAGTGAGCTCTCGCGGCCGCTCGTTGCCATTCTGGGTGCATTTCTGACCTTCATGTTTACGGCAGCATGGATCGTCGTGGATGAACGTTGGTCCCAAGATGACCCCTACCGAGTATTTCTGACTGATGTCTGGCTTGGAATTCTCGATTACTGGAAACGCTTCAGGGTGCGTTTGCAACTTCTTGCGCGGCGGAACAGCATTTAACTCTCAAGCGCGGCTGGTCCGTCTGTGACGATCTGCAGATTTCTTACGGCGTCCTCATAATCAAACCGATTAACATGGCATTGCAAAATGGAGGACTGTGGGGCATCTTCAAACCCGAAAGAATATCCCTTGGTGCCAAAGTTACCCGGAATGTTATTTACAGCGGCCTCCGCCTCGTCGTCCTGGCGCCTCTTCCTTTCCTCACGATCCCGTTCTTCCTTAAGAAGCTGGGCCCCGCTGGTTACGGAACATGGGCGGTATTCTTGGCGGCCAGTGGCTTTACTTCACTCGCTGACCTTGGGCTAGTTACAACGCTTAGTAAACACGTTGCAGAATTTTATGCACGCCAGGATTTTCGTGGCCTAGACGCTCTCATAAGCACGGGTATCGCGCTCTACTTGGGGATCGCTTGTCTGCTTTCGCTCCTGCTTTGGGCGGGCTCATCTCTACTAATTTCTCTCTTGTTTCGTGGTAGTCCTGCCTCCACAAAGGAGTTGCATGTTCTCTGGGGTTATCTGATCCTGTCCATTTTTGCGAATACAGTGACGATGTTATTTTCTTCCGTCGTAGTTGGCCTACAACGGATGGACTTAAGCACCGCCATTAACTCCCTAAACCTCATTTGCAGTGCAGTTTTCAGCGTAATACTTCTTGCACGTAATTGGGGGCTCAAGGGGGCCCTTTACGGGTACGCCTTGGCTGCTTGGATCACTCTTTTCGCATCCGCTTTTGCCATGCGCCAGCTGCTTCCGAAAATTAGATTGAGTCTTGCGGAGTGTCGCTGGTCAGTGGCAAAAGAGATATTCAGCTTCAGCATGAAAACTTATGTCACACAGGTGGCTGTGGTTATTCACAACCAAGTGGAGAAGGTTTTCCTGGCGCGCTTTACCGGTGTCACATATGTGGGTTGGTACGACATTTCGAGCGACCTGGCACTCAAATTACGCGGGATACCCAGCCTGGTTTTAGCTCCTATTATGCCTGCGGCCTCGGAGTTGCACGCACTAAATGACCAAGGCAGACTTTCCCAACTGTACCATCGCGCCCATAAATACCTTGCTGTAATGTCTGTGCCCCTCGCCGCGTACATGCTGTTCATCGCAAGAGATTTTGTTCGCCTTTGGGTCGGCCCCTCCCTTACTGTGATAGCGATTCCGCTCAGTATTTTGCTGGTGGTCGATTTAATCAATTTAACGACGGGTCCTGGACTTCTTATCTTGGTTGGTGCGGGCAAATTGAAGCCTGGCCTTTATAGTTCAATTATGGGAATGGGACTGAATGTAGTTTTAAGCCTATTTCTGATTCGCGCATACGGTTTCAGTGGCGCCGTAATCGGTACTTCTCTCGCATTGAGTATCGCCTCAGCGTTCTTTCTTCATCTCTTTCGGAGAGAGACGAAATCATCATTTCCTAAGGTGATGCGAAGGGTTTATTTGAAGCCGGTCATCTGTTCCTTTCTCGGCATTGCCGCTGTTTGGGAGCTTACGCGCTCATACCCGTGCTCCTGGAATAAGCTCATAACCAGTGGCCTGATATTCGGTGTGGCGTACTTGTTCCTGCTCCTGCTGGTTCGCTTCTTCGACACTGCTGATCTTGTAATGATCGAGCGTTATTTGCGTATCCCCCGTGTAGCAAGGAGACTCATCCCGGATGCTAAATTGGGCAGTTCGTTATTGGCCGATTCTGAGACTGCTTAGACAACAAAAGGCTGATTTCGGTAGTTTGCTGGAAGTGGGTTCCGGCTCCGTGGGAATCGGTAAGTTCTATTCGCGGCCATTTGTTGGCTGTGATTTGAGCTTTTTATTTCCGCCGAGTGCGCCGATGATGCCGGTGATTGCAAGCGCAATTAAGTTGCCCTTCAATGATCGTTCATTTGACGCGGTGGTTGTATCGGATGTGTTAGAACATGTTCCGCCGGATCAACGTGCCTGCGTGATACACGAAACCCTGCGAGTCATGCGTAATGTTGCAGTATTCGCCTTTCCTTCCGGAGTTGAAGCATCGCGTTACGATGAAAAACTGGCACAGACATATGATCTGTACAAAACCGATCGGCCCGTTTGGCTTCAGGAGCATCTACAGTATCCATTTCCGGCCGAGGACTTGTTCGACGACCTGCCGCGCCAATGGGTAGTAACTAGCTTCGGCAATGAGAACGTCGCTTTTCATTACTGGGTGATGAAGAGGGAAATGCATCGAGGCTGGAATTACGCATTCGCAGGTTTGTTGAAGTTAGTGCCAAGACTGGTCGAGTATTTTCTAGCTAAGGCCGACAAAGAACCGTTTTACCGCCGAATTGTAGTAGTAACACCGGCTTTCGCTACGTAAAAAACATGAGCCAATTGAGTGTTGTCATTCCCACCTACAACCGTTGCAAGATCTTGGATAAAGCAATCTCCGCTTATCTGCGCCAGACAGCTGGAAAATGCATTTCTGAAATCATTGTTGTGGATGATGGCTCGACCGATGCCACCGCAGAGGTCGTATCGAAATGGGCGCAAAAATCATCGATCCCTATTCGATACTCAAGGCAAGACAACAAAGGACCCGCCGCGGCCAGAAATCTTGGAGTCAGGCAAGCTCGCGCTGGGCTGGTTCTGTTTACGGATGACGACATTTTGCCCGCGCCGAATTTAGTTTCCGAGCACCTCAATTTCCACCAACGTTATCCGGAACTCTCGACAGCTGTCCTAGGGCGAGTAAACTGGGCTCCTGAAGTGCAACCAACGCCCTTCATGAATTGGTACGGTTCTGATTTTTTGTTTGCATATGCGCGTTTCAGCGGACGTACCGAGTTGGACTACCCGGACTTTTACTCTTGCAATCTCAGCCTCAAAACGGGCTTTCTGTGTCAGCACGGCCTTTTTGACGAGGAGTTTAAGTCCGCTGCATATGAAGACATAGAGCTAGGCTACAGATTGAAAAAAGCTGGAATGCGACTCCTGTATAATCCCAACGCTTTGTCGTTTCACCATCAATTCATTTCGTTTGAGGATGCCTGTCGCCGCGCGCAAAAGGCAAATCTAGCAGAACGCGTCTTCAGGAATAAGGAAGCTGGTCTGGACTTCGCTGCCCGTCAATCTCTGAGATCACGCCGGACTGAATCAAAATCGACACCTCGCCTGCAGTCGATCAAGAAATATCTTTCCTGGTTGTTGTCTCCGCTCAAAACGGCCATGGACTGCAGAGTGCCACTGCCTTGGATGATTTATCGCACCATGCTGCGAATTTACCGCTAAGTTGCACAGGTAAGAACTTTGCGGAAATGTTGATGCGCTATGAATTCAATCCAAATAACAACAACACCGATTGAGGCGGGAGAAACGACCTCGATGTTGAAGCCGATTTCGTCCTCTGTCGCAAGCGTGACTGTTGCTACCAACGCGGCCCAGGTGCTTTCTCGCCAGCTCGATGCACTGAAGCAACAAACCCGTAAGATCGATGAGATTATTGTCGTTGACAATGCTTCGAGTGACGGAACTCGAGAATTGTTGGCGACGAAATATCCTGAAGTTACGCTGTTGAAACTTCCCGACAATCGCGGTGTGGGCGGTGCTTTCTCCGCCGGCCTGGAATATACAAATCAAAAGAAACATGACTGGACGTGGCTTCTTGATGATGACAGCGTGCCTCCACTTGAGGGGCTACAACAATTATTGAGCGGATTGAATCAGCTAGCCGACGACCGCAAAGATATAGCCATACTCGCGCCGCTGATTGTCCACGAACAGACCCAACTTACAACCCCTGGATATCTTTGGCGGCACGGATTACATCGTCCTCCCACAGAACCCAGTGAGAGCGAAATTTCTTTTGTTGATGTCGTGATTTCTTCCGGTACGCTTATTCGGACAAAGGTGATTGAGCAAGTCGGTCTTCCGCGGGCAGATTTCTTCATGGACTTTGTCGACCATGAGCTGTGCCTTCGTCTACGGCGCCATGGGTACCGCATTGCCGTCGTTGCGAGCTGTCGCCTCGATCATTCGCTCGGCGACCCACGCAAGCTTAATCTGTTCGGCATTGAGAAGTCTTGGACAGACCATCTTCCGTGGAGAGAATATTACATGACGAGGAACGAAGTGTTCACGATCTGGACATATTATCCCGATTGGAAAACCAAGAGTTCCATTGTCCGCCGACTGCTCCGCCACGCTGCAGGAATTCTTTTCTTTGGCCAACGAAAGCTATCCTGCTTGGGAATGATTTATCACGGTTTTCTAGACGGGCGCGCGGGACGGCTCGGTATTCGGTTTCTCCCCGAGTTGAAGTAGCCGCATTTGCCGGTGCGGTTAGCTGTTGTCCGGCATAGTGAGTGAATGTAACTCGCCGTGGCCACGTGCTAACTGTGTTGTCCAGAAGAACAGTCCGAAGCTTCGCCCTGAAAATCATAGGACCAAGTGCAGCCGAGTACATTCGTAAACATTTTCGCTCAGGTCTATCGTCCGTGGCGGAGTATCGTATGGAGATGCAGGGTATGACTGGGTTGGAGATAGGTGGCCCCAGTCAAATCCTTACACCGGATGGTCCTTTACCTCTCTACGATGTCTTCGCCTCGCTCGACAATTGCCTTTATTCAACACAGACGATCTGGACAGGAGATGCACACATCGATTCTGCGTTCCGCTACCATCCTCAAAAAAATCCTGGAAAACAATTCATTTGTGAAGCCAGCCATCTGACGACGCCGCGTACGAACTATGATTGTGTCATCGCTTCCCACTGCCTGGAACACTTAGCCAACCCTCTCCTGGCACTTTCTGAGTGGCGTCGCGTTTTGAAACAAGACGGTATTCTGCTGCTCGTTCTGCCGCACAAGGATGGCACTTTCGATTGGCGTCGTCCCGTTACACCGCTCTCCCATATGATTGAGGACTACCAAAATAATGTTGGCGAAGAGGATTTGACTCACCTCGAAGAAATCCTCTCCTTGCACGACCTCCAACGCGATCCGGGTGCAGGAACAATCGAAGCTTTTCGCGAGCGCTGCCAAGCTAATCACAAATACCGTGCCATGCATCATCATGTTTTCAACACTCTGACTGCACTCGAATTGGTTAACTACGCAGGTTTCAAAATCCTCCGCGCGGATTGCCTACTGCCATTCCATATATTCATCATCGCTAGTCGCGATTCTGAAAAAGCCACTAAACAACTGCCTCTGGATACGATGCAGTTCCTCGCAAGCAGCCCGTTTCGTTCTGACCGAGTTATTGGGAGGCGGCTCGCGTAAGGCGCTACATGTATCCGATGGAGCATGGCCATTGAAGCCAAGAGTCCATATAGTCCTGGTGCACTGGAATAGTTGGCCTGAGACATCGGCTTGTCTCACCTCGCTCCACGAACTTGATTATGAAAACTACAGAGTCATCGTTGTCGACAATGGCTCCTCTGATGACTCAGTGTCGCGCATTCGACAGACGTTTTCCTGGCCGGAACTCATTTTGGCAGGTGAAAATCGCGGTTTTTCTGCCGGTTGTAACATTGGTATCAGTCGAGCGCTATTAGACGGTTCGGACTATGTCTGGCTGCTAAATACAGATACGCGGGTCGCGCCAGATGCTTTGCGTGCCATGGTAGAGAAAGCGGAAAGCGAACCCAAGGTCGGGGCAGTTGGCTCAGTAATCTACAGTATGGAACGTCCGACAGAACTTCAGGCTTGGGGCGGGGGGCATGTGAATTTCTGGATTGGACGAGCGCGTCATTTCCTCAAGCCCGTGCCGGATGATGCGATTCACTATCTCACCGGGGCTAGTTTGCTTGTTCCTCGCCAAGTTTTGGAAACTGTTGGATTGCTGGACGAGAGCATCTTTTTGTATTGGGAAGATACCGAGTACAGTTATCGCCTGCGCCGTGCCGGTTGGAGGTTGGTTGTAGCCCCCCATTCTCAAATTTGGCACAAGGGAATGACTGGCGTGGGCCCGAAAAACCCAAAGTTGGACATGCTCTACAACACATCTGCTGTCCGTTTTTTCCAGAAGCACTCCCCGACGCCACTGTTGTCGCTTTGGGTAGGTGTCTTTCTGAGAATCGGTAAGCGATTGCTGGCGGGAGACTGGGGACGGGCACGCGCAACGTGGGGCGCGGCTTGGCAGGCGGTCAACGCCAAGACATAGCTTCGTCTTAACATTCACCATTCGGTCATTCTCACACTGCATTTTTCGTCATGACATTTCTTGGGGTCATTTTCATTCCGGCGGCTTTAATCTGTTTTTTTTGGAGGCCGTTCTATCTCGTACCGCTCCTGATACTTTCGTCTGTCTTTGAAGCCGGATCGGTTCTCAATGGAGAGCTACTGGGGAATTTTGAATTTGGAATATCGCCCTTCTACTTCATCGAAGTACTCATTTTCGTACGTTTAGTCATCTCTTTCTTCGGGCCGTTCAAGGTCTTCCCATCGAAGATCAGTCCCATGCGGGGTATCCTCGTCTTGCTCTGCACGTTTTGGGTGTGGTGTGTGGCCTCCGCCTTTGTTTTGCCGTATCTTTTCGCCGGAACGTTGGTGTCAGTACCCAGAGAGATGGGAACCCAGGAGTTTAGCCCACTGCAGTGGACTCTGAGCAATCTCGCGCAAGCTGGCTATCTGACCCTTAACGTCGGAGCGGTTCTCTACGCGTTACACGAAATTCGCACCCGTTTGCGCCTGGAACAACTATTGAGGGCATTCTTCTGGGCTGTTTTCCTGGTTGTGGCGATTGGGCTCGCACAATTTGTCGCATCAGAAACTGCTCTGGAGTTCCCTTACGAGCTTTTCAACAGCAACCCCACCTATGCGCAAGGTACAGGGCAGGAGATCGGCGACGTCCATCGGGTTAACTCGACTTTCACCGAGCCTTCTACCGCAGGTTCATTCCTTGCCGCAGCTAGTTGCGGGTTATTGGCGGGTTTTCTCAGCGGAAAAAGGAACTTCGGTTTTTCGGTTGCCCTAATGGCCACCATTACAGCGCTGATTCTCACGACCTCGACGACCGGCTTTGCTGCCTTCGGTGCTGGCATCTGCCTGCTTGCGATCTTTTTCAACACATTCCGCAAACGTAAGCGCGAGCGAAAGTCCTCCAAGAAGTTTTGGATTTGGGCCCTGATTTTGCTGGCTATTGTCACATCAGTGCTGATTTGGACTCCGGATCTTCTCGATGCTCTTATGGCAGTGACGATCGATAAGATTGACAGCTATTCATTCTGGGCCAGAATGGCGACCGAACTTCACTCAATGCAAGTCTTCTTTGAAACCTACGGCGTTGGCGTTGGCCTCGGGAGCAATCGATCCTCAGGCCTGCTGCCCACAATGTTGAGTTCCGTAGGAATAGTTGGAACCACACTGTTTTTTTGGTTCTTATACCGGGTTGGCAAGTCTTCTCGTGGCACTTCTTCCAACACATCGTTCCAAGTGGCGTTCTGGGCTTTTATTACCATTCTGATCGGAGAAATCGCAGCTGTACCTGATCTAAATCGTCCCGCTTTGTGGGCATTGTTGCTTCTCGTCTTGGCCTATCTGAACGTACTCTTAACCACACCGCCAAGCGCCGAGCCCGCTCTCCAACCGGGGATGCTGCGCCCGCATACGCCGTATCCAGTTTCCGCGTGAGCTCAGGCGAGTTGAGTTATCCGAGACGGCGGAAGTCTTGAAGGAAGCGAAAGTTGTGGTCAATACGCGGATTCTCAACGCTCCCCTTACGGGTACTCAGCGGTATACCAAAGAGTTGCTAGCACGCTGGAACCAGATACCCGACACGGTGGCACCAGGATTCTCAACCCGTGGCATCTCGGGGCATTGCTGGGAACAACTCATTCTGCCCTCAAAAGTCCAGAATCGGCTCTTGTTCAGTCCCTCAAATACGGGACCGGTTCGCGTACAGAATCAGGTGCTAACGATCCACGATATGTCGGTATTCGATTTTCCCGAGAGTTTCAGTCGACGGTTTGCCGTTTGGTACCGAGTACTCCTCCCTAGACTCACAGCGCGTGTGAGGCGAATCATTACCGTTTCTGAGTTCGTAAAGCAGAGGATCCTTTTCCACACTCGAGTCTCAGAAGACAAGATCACGGTTATACCAAATGGCGTTTCGGCTGCGTTCTGTCCCGAAGCGATTTCGGATTGGAATCAAACTGCATCATCTCTGCGCCTGCCTTCGCAAAATTATATTCTTGCGGTGGGTTCTCTCGAGCGCCGCAAGAATTTTGCACGCCTGTTCGATGCCTGGTCGCGGGTACAGCAGCGCATGTCCTCGGACGTCTGGCTCGTTGTGGCAGGGGGGATTGGAGCGGGAAATGTATTCGCGCCTGCGAACTTCGGACATCTGCCTGCAAGGGTTCATTTCACCGGACACGTCGACGATTCTTTGCTGCCGTCGTTGTACGCTGGGGCGCTCGGAGTCGCTTACATTTCCTTGTACGAGGGTTTCGGTTTGCCGCTCCTGGAAGCTATGGCAAGCGGGGTTTCGGTCGTGGCAGGAAACCGCACATCGTTACCTGAGGTCGTGCGCGGGGCTGGCATACTGGTGGATCCAGAAAATGAAGAAGAAATCGCTGAGGGGATTCTTTCGCTGATTCAAGACTCTGCGTTGAGACGTGAGTTAAGTCGACGTGGGTTGGTCCGCGCCAAGGAATTCTCCTGGGACTACACCGCTCGAACCACTTGGCAGGTTTTGCAAAGCGCCGCCGGTGCGTGATTTATTAATCGTTTTATACACAGAAACGGGAAACGCACTTGGGCTTCGTAGGAGACATGGGGTATGAGTCTGCAACCGCTGAGTAATCAAAAGGCCGAAATAGAGTTTCGCAAAAAACTTTACCTGCAACAGGTCCAGGGCGAAGCGCTGCTCCATGACGAGTTCGATTCTGTGAGGATGGAAAACATCCTGGAAGCACGAATGAAAAAAACGTTCGATCAGATGGTTCTGCTTCGGGATCGCGGTATTCCTTTATCGCCCTATATAGAAATCGGAGCGGAAAGAGGCCAGCGTTCGCTAGTAATGGAGAATGATGTCGGAGCGTCTGGTTGTGCCGTTGACCTCTCATACCATCTGCTTAAGAGTTGCCGGCATTATCAGCAAGCATTCAACAAGTCCAAGGCGCCGATACGCGTATGCTGTGATGCAAATAACTTGCCCTTCATGACCGGCTCTGTTCCTTTCGTATTCTGTTACGAAACACTCCATCATTTCCCGGAACCTGCGCCGGTCGTGCAGGAGATATACAGAGTTCTCTCACCGGGCGGCTTCTTCTTTTTCGACGAGGAACCCTATAAGAAGATTCTGCATATCAATCTCTACAGTGGGAAAAAAATCTATTCCCGCGAGCATTTGACAAGGTCAACCGCCAGAAAACTGTTAGATCGCTTGTTTGCGGCTCCCACTTGCAACGAGGTTGAGCATGGGGTCATCGAAAATGATGAAATTTCGATCACCCAATGGAAATCGGCACTGGCACCCTTTACAAAAAAGGACGTCCAGTTAACTGCAAGCGAAAACCTCTCTATGAAAGAGGATTTGTTCAAGCCGTTCAACTATTTAAAGTTGCTGCTATTGATTTTGCTCGGTGGTAAAGTCTCCGGGACGTGCCAAAAAACTTCACCGGGAAGCCCCACCGCTACACCAGTGCTTGAAACCCTGATATGTCCGAGCTGTAAACTCGCACACATCGAAGCAGGTATAACCCGAACTGACACAGCTTTTGCGTGCACCAGATGCTTCAATGTTTACCCAATATTTGATGATATTTTGTTTCTATTCACGCCGGACAAACTGGCTGAGTTGTATCCTGAAGTGCGCGAGTCTTGTATGGCAACCGGGAGGCAAACCGCAATAATGACTCCATCGCCACACATTCGGGCCGTTCGCTGATGAACTAAGGAACCTACTTTTGCATGCGGATCGCAATTGTTCATGACTGGTTGGTGACTTACGCAGGCGCTGATCGTGTGCTTGAACAGATGCTCGCCTGTTATCCTTCGGCCGACCTATTTAGTTTGGTCGACTTCCTTCCGACACATCAGCGTGGTTTCGTCCTTAACAAATCGACAAAAACGTCGTTCGTTCAGCACCTGCCGTTCGCGCGTAAAGCATTTCGCAAGTACCTTGCTTTGATGCCCTTAGCGATTGAACAGCTGGATTTGTCTCGCTATGACCTCGTCATCTCTAATAGCCACTCCGTCGCGAAAGGTGTGCTGACGGGTCCGGATCAATTACACATTTGTTACTGCCATTCGCCAATGCGCTATGCATGGGATCTGCAGCATCAGTACCTCGCAGAATCCAATCTGGATAAGGGACTTCAGAGTTGGTTGACGAGATGGATGCTGCATAAGATCCGCTTTTGGGATTTTCGGACTGCGTATGGTGTCGACAAATTCATTGCTAATTCCAATTTTGTTGCTCGTCGGATCCGAAAAGTGTACCGCCGCGAAGCAACCGTGATTTATCCGCCGGTAGATCTCCACTCGTTCAGCATGATGAGACAAAAACAAGACTTTTACCTAACCGTCTCCCGGCTAGTCCCTTACAAAAGAGTCAATCTCATCGTCGATGCTTTTAATCGGATGCCTGACAAGAAGCTGGTTGTCATCGGGGATGGCACCAATTTTCGCGACACAAAGGCAATTGCGAGCAACAATGTCATCATGCTCGGTTCTCAACCCGCCGATGTCGTCCAGCGATACATGCAAGACGCGCGTGCATTTGTGTTCGCCGCTGAGGAAGATTTCGGAATATGCGTCGCTGAAGCCCAGGCCTGTGGTACACCCGTCATTGCCTTCGGGAAAGGTGGCGTACTCGAGATTGTTCGCGATCTTACCGCAGCTCAGCCGACCGGGTTGTTTTTTGAAGAGCAGACTGCCTCGGCAATTGTTGACAGTGTGCGCCGATTCGAAAAAGAGGAAGCCCGATTCAACCCTGACGCATGTCGTAGGAATGTCACGCGATTTTCGGCTGAGCGTTTCTGCAAAGAATTCCGAGATTTCTGCGACAGCGCTGTGCGTTTGTACAATGACATAAATCAGCCTCTGGATGAAGAATGGTTGCCAGTTGCGAATGAAAAGCTAAGAAGTTGCTCTTCCTAAGACATTCCGTTCAGTACCTTTACTTCTTTTGAGCCTTGATCTAAGTTCCGGTGTCCTGATGAAGTCTGCGAATGCAGTCTCGTATGAAGCTCGTGCGAATTGCCCGCCTCCGCCCTACGAACCGGTGGTCTTTTCGTCTGCTTGGAGCAGTCGCCTTCAGCGTGGTACGAAGAGAGCCATGGATATCCTCGGATCGGGTTTTCTTTTAATCCTGCTTTGTCCCTTTTTCTTGTTGCTGGCACTATTGGTAAAATTGTCCTCTCCTGGACCTGTCCTATATCGCTGGTACATAGCTGGGAGGCGCGGGCGCCCCGTCAATAGTTATAAGTTCCGCTCTATGTACACCAACGCCGACGAGATTAAGGCTCAATTGGCGCACCTAAACGAGATGCGTGGACCAGCATTCAAGCTGACCGGCGATCCCAGGGTCACCCCGATAGGAAAATGGATTAGAAAGTACAGCCTGGATGAACTTCCACAACTCTACAGTGTTTTAAAGGGTGACATGAGCTTGGTAGGGCCCCGGCCACCCTTGGTCAATGAGTACGAAATGTTTACGCCGTATCAGAAGCAGAAACTCGCTGTTCAGCCGGGTTTGACATGTCTCTGGCAAGTTAACGGAAGAAATAAGATTAGCGACTATGATGATTGGGTTCGGTTGGACCTCGAGTACATCCGGACCTGGTCGGTGTGGCTGGATCTGAAAATCCTGGCCAAGACTTTTCCAGCGGTCGTGCTTGGTTCAGGAAAGTGACTTAACTACTAGTGCTCTAGCACGTTAGGAGAACTGAGTGGCAAACGGAGTTGCAAAAGCCGCGGCTGTGATCTCACCGACCCAGAATGCTGTGCATGGCCCGTCTTCGCGCGATTATATCCAAGGCGTTGTAAAGATTTTGGAGCGGCTTCCGTTCGCTCTAATCGACCGGGTCGCCGCTGCGTTGTTTGAGGCGTACCAGCAAGACTCTGTCGTATATCTGTTTGGCAACGGTGGAAGCGCCGCGCTTGCGTCACATGCGGCTTGTGACTTGGGTAAGGGCACCACCGACCCAGGCAGGCCCCCTTTCCGCGTCGTGTCTTTGACTGACAATGTGTCTTTGATCACAGCTTGGGCGAACGATACAAGCTACGATAACATCTTCGCGGCTCAGCTTCGTCCGTTCGTTAAGCCGAGAGATATCGTTTTCGCAATCAGTGGAAGCGGCAACTCTGCCAATGTCCTGCGCGGATTGCAGATTGCTCGTGACGCCGGCGCATTCAACATCGGCTTGACCGGTTTTGAGGGAGGCAAGATGGCAAGCCTTTGCGATTGCTGTATCATCGTGCCTTGCGAGCACATGCAACGAATAGAGGATTCCCACCTTTGCATAATGCACGCTATTTTCCTCGCGTTCCGACGACGTGTGGAGACTAGTCTGACCAGAGACTGATCTTGAAAAAGCAAAGCCTGCAGTACTGGATCTTAGCGGCTGATATCGGATGGGCAGCCATAGCAATGGCCTTGGCCTGCCTCATGCGCTACGGTTTTCATTGGTACTCTCCCCCCTCAACATCGCTGGCAAGCTATCTTGCCCCTTTGCTGGTTGCTATTGGGCTCTGGGCCGTCATCTTTCTTTGGATGCGGTTGGATGGTTTCCGTCGTGGCTGGCATGCGTCAGCGGTTTTTTCACAATTGTTTGTTGCATTGTGTTTTCTGATGTCGATCTTGTTGGCTGGGGGGTACTTGCTTCATGTTTTTCTTTCCCGCCTGACTCTGATCTGCTTTGGGATTTTGCTCCTTATCGGATTTGCTGCGATTCGCTGCTTAGCTCATGCCTTGCTCGGCTCAAAGTATTTCGCCAAGGCTGTACGTCGTGTCCTGATAGTTGGCAATGGTCGGGTAGCGCGGGAAATGGCCGCCAAGATTCAGCAGCATCCGGAGATGCTGTGTAAGATTGTCGGATTCCTGCATTCTGCGGATACTTCCCTGGATCCACGAATTCCGGGGGACACTGTTCGAGCACAAAGCGTGCAGACGCTTGAACTCATTGATCTGCTTCGCGGAAAGAACGTCGATGAAGTCATCATCACGGGGGCTAGCCCTGGAAGCCCTGAAATCATGAACTTGGCCGCAAGATGCCGCCAGGAAGGTATTGCGGTCAGCGTGGTGCCACACCCATACGAACTCTATCTCTCGAAACCGCAACTGCTGGACATTGGAGGCTTACCCGTTTTGCAACTTCGTGAGCGCAGTTCGACTCAGGGCCAAGGCGTAGCGAAGCGCGTTTTCGACCTTTCACTGGGTGCGGCCCTCAGTGTGTTGGCTGCTCCTATTGTCACGCTCGGCGCGATTGGATTATCGGGCCATAAAGGCGGACCATTCGTTCGGGAGCGTCGTTGCGGTAAGTTCGGTAAACACTTCTGGATGTACCGATTGAATTCGGACAGGGATGATCCCGACGTCAACCGCTATGAGCGTCTGTTACAGCAACTTAGTATTACCGAAATGCCACAACTCTGGAATGTCCTTCGTGGAGAAATGAGCCTCATCGGGCCTCGGCCCGAATCCCCGGAGCGGGTCAAGCACTACTCCGATTGGCAACGCAAAAGACTGCAGGTTAAGCCGGGCATTACAGGGTTGGCTCAGGTATCTGGATTGCGCGAGCAGCATTCTTCGGAAGAAAAAACGCGCTTCGATCTGCAGTATATGATGCAAGCCTCACTCTTCGTAGACATTTCCCTCATATTGCAAACAGTTTGGACGTTAATAGCAAGACTGCTGCATCTCCATAACTGGAATCAACAGCGTGCCGACGACGAGATGCAATCCAGCCTGACTATTGAAAGGATGTTGCTTAGTGCTGATAGCACGCAGTCCAGTTCGGATTAGCTTTGGCGGCGGCGGAACGGATTTGCCGGGTTATTATGAACGTTTCGGCGGCGGTGTCCTAAGTGCCGCGGTTAATAAATATTTCTATAGCATCCTGCGAACACGTAGTGATGGTCGAGTTCAGGTAATTTCTTCTGATCTTAGAGTATTTCAAAATTGGCATGACATCGCAAACCTTCCGGTACAAGACAGCGAATTGGAAATCCCGCTCGCAGTTCTCAAACAGCTCAAATCGACAGTATCCGTCGATCTGTTCCTCGCTTCTGAAATTCCCCCCGGCACAGGTTTGGGTTCTTCTGCCAGCGTCTGTGTGAATATACTTCAGACTCTGACGACGTATTTGCATCAACCCCTTTCAAAATACGAACTCGCCGAGCAGGCTTTTTACATCGCAAGGAATGTGCTTGGGAGACACGTGGGAAAGCAAGACGAATATGCCGCGGCTTTTGGCGGTCTTAACTACATTTCTTTCAACACGGACGGTACAGCGAATGTTGAGCCTGTGGAGTTGGAGAAAGAGATACTACAGGAATTCCAGTCAAACCTCTTACTATTCTTCACCGGTTCCGCACATCACTCCTGGACCATATTGAAGGAGCAAGAGCAATCCACTCGTGCACAAGCTGGCACCACGCTCGAGGCTCTTCACGAAATCCATGCCCTCGGAGTTCGAATGAAAGAAGCTCTTAAGAAGGCGAAGCTGCAGGAATTTGGAGACCTCTTAAACGCTGCTTGGGAAGCAAAACGACGCGTTTCGAATAAGATTTCAAACGCTAAAATTGACCAATTGTATTCAATTGCGCGAGAGAAGGGAGCTTTAGGAGGCAAGATTACGGGTGCCGGGGGAGGGGGATTTCTCTTACTTTATTGTGAGAAGTCTTGCCGCGAGGCCGTCAGGCAAGCTCTTGGCAATCAGGGCGTCCACGAAATGGCGTTCGCGTTTGACACGCAAGGTGCACAGGTTATCGTCAACGACCCCTTCGTCGACGGTGACCAAAAAGGTGGCGCGCGTTGGACGTTCGTGCCAGCTAAGAGCTACGGAACTGTAGCGTGAAGTAACCCATTCGATCACCCGGGAATTGTCTTGAAAGCTTTCCTTTTAGCCGCAGGCCACGGCACGCGCTTACGGCCTCTTACTAACGACACCCCTAAATGCCTACTTCCCATTCGAGGTGTGCCGCTCCTTCAGATATGGCTGCAGACCTTCGATCTCTTTGGCATTAGCGAAGTGCTTATTAATGTTCATTCCCATGCGGCAGTGATTCACAGCTTTTTAGAGAGCAACCGACATCTTGCCAGGGTGCGCATCGTTCAAGAACCAGAGTTGCTGGGAAGTGCGGGAACGATATTGCAAAATCGCGCATGGGTCGATTCTGAGGAGTTCTTCTGGATCTGCTATGCCGACGTTCTGCATCAAGTTAACCTTTCCGCGATGCTGGCCTTTCATCAATCCAGGCATCCGGTAGCCACAATCGGGGTGTACCGCGTTCCCGATCCCAGTCGTTGTGGAGTCGTCGAGCTTAACGAGAATTCCTTGGTGACGAATTTCGTGGAAAAGCCTACACGTCCACAGAGCAACCTAGCATTCTCGGGACTGCTGATTGGCACCTCTGCACTCTTAAATGCAATTCCTTCGCATCTACCCGCAGATTTGGGCTTCGATGTGTTTCCTCACCTCGTGCGACAAATGGTCGCTTATCCTATTTCAAATTATTTGATAGATATTGGAACGCTATCGAACTACGAGTTGGCACAAAGCACTTGGCCTGGTGTTAGCTATTAATCCAAGGATGGACGAATGATTCAAGGCGTAATCTTTGATATGGACGGCGTCATCATTGACAGTCATCCAGTTCACCTCGATGCTTGGCGAAAGTTTCTTGCCACAGTTGGCAAGAGCGTCAGCAGTGAGGAGCTTGGTTTCATTTTGGAAGGGCGCCGTCGTGAAGACATATTGCGGCACTTTCTTGGTCATCTCCCGGCTGCCAAGGTGGCCGAATATGGCCGACAAAAAGACTTGTTTTTCCAGCAGAATTTCCAGAATGTGAAGTTGATTCCTGGTGTCGACGAACTGCTGGCAAATTTAGCCACTCTGGGTTTACAAACCGCGGTGGCCACGTCCGCCAGCGCTGGCCGAACGTGGGGGACATTACGCCGTCTGGGCTTGGATAAAGAATTTGTTGTTATTGTCACCGGAGATGATGTCACCGCTGGCAAGCCAGACCCGGAGATTTACATGCTCGCGGCTGAGCGCATGAATCTTGCTCCTCAACACCTGCTCGTATTGGAAGATGCTCCTTGTGGCGTGCAGGCCGCCAAATCTGCGGGAATGAAGTGCATTGGTGTTAGTACTAATGGCCGTGCTGAGCTTCTTCGGCAATGCGGGGCTGAGTTTGTCATTCCTGATTTTAGAAGCCTCTCTATGGATAGGCTTTTGGAAACGGCTTCTGCCTAGTTCGACCAAACCTTAATCATATGCCCGACGAGATGGTCGCAACCGAAGATGTGACTCGCCCCGCGAAGGACCTTGCCGATGTTCGCGTCCTTAAGCGTAGGCCTTGGGTCTTGCTGGCAAGCATCGTAGCCCTCCTATCCTGCAGCTTGGAACTGGAACTGCTAGAGCAGTTGGACAGCCTGACTGCTTATATGAGATTGTCAGAAATCTTTTGGGATGCCAGCGTCGCGCTGTTCTTGTTGCTGGGGATGGCGACTACCTGGTGGCTGTTGCTGTGGCTGCTTGCGCGAGGTGCTGATTTTCTTTCCTCCACTTCACGGTACGCCACCCCCATGTTTTGGTGCGCAGGTCTGGCGTTTCCTGTTGGCTACTTCGGTATCGAATTGATCAAAGCCATCCGACTCCTCTCCCGCCATTCCTTCCATATGGGAGTGTACGGCTCGTTCATCCTCGGACCAATACTGCTGCTGATTGGATTGGCAGCCTTATATAAAATCGGTTTGCCACGGGTACAAAGAATCTGCCTCGCGCGGCTCGCGCCTATCGGCTGGTTTCACATCATTGTTGTATCAGTGGCGCTGTTCGGGCTGTGGTTTCGTGGTATCCATGTCTTTCATGATTTCGTTCACCCAGGGCAAGCCGTGGTTGATTCTAAGCTGCCGGATATCTATCTCATTACCATAGACGCGCTCCGGGCCGATGACATGTCGGTTTATGGGTACCACAGAAACACCACCCCGAACCTGCAGCGCTTCGCAAATCGTGCCTCAACCTTCGACTATTTCTTTGCTAATTCGAACTTCACCACTGCGGCAACCACATCCATCGAGACTGGTAAGCTGCCCTGGTCACATCGTGTGTTTCACTTGGGCGGATTTTTGCGAGGCCCCGCAACTGAGCAGAATCTCGCTCACTTGTTGCGAAATCGTGGCTATTACACCGCGATGATCTCCTCCAACGACATGGCAGGCCCAGTGCAGCATAGAACGATGGACAGTTACGACTCTGTTGAGCGGCTTCTTCCAGCCTGCGGACTGACCGCCTACTATCGATATACCGACCTGCCCGGTCTCAACACTCTTTACACTCTTTACGGAACTCTGCTCCGAACTTCGGCCAGCTTGCGCTCTGACCTTGAAGCATTCATGTGCAACACGACGCCGCCTTCGCCTGCCGAACCTGTCTTCGACCGCGCCCGTCAGTTGTTGGAGGAGACCAGCACAGGACAGCCACATTTCTTATGGACACACATCTTTCCTCCTCACGATCCATATCTTGCGCCTTTACCCTTTCGCGGAACTTACTTGACCAGTTCCCAATTGACGCACGTTTACAACTACATCGGTTTCGATAATGTATTCCTTCCTCGTAATGTTTCTGGCGATGAACTGCAGGCTCGCTATGACGAGGACATCTTGTACGCAGACAATGCCGTAGGCAAGTTCCTTGATTGGCTTGACCGGACAGGACGCTTGGATCGCTCTATTGTCATCATCTCAGCCGACCATGGAGAGTCATTTGAGCACCAGTGGTTCAAACATACTGGCCCCTACCTCTACAACGGTCTCATCAGAGTACCCTTGCTTATTCACCTTCCAGGCCAAAAACAGCCGATGAGAGTTCACGATCCCGCAGACCAGATCGATCTGCTACCCACCGTCCTTCAGTTAGTTGGCAGTTCAGTTCCCGATTGGGGCGAAGGTATCTCTCTTGTACCGGTGTTGGAAGGCAAGCCCATGGTTGAGCATTCCCGCTTCACTATGAATTTAGAGAAAGACAGCATCTTCAAGCCAGTTACCCAGGGCACCATCGCCGTGATTGATGGGGATTTCAAGTACGTACAGCGACTCGACACTCATCAGGCGTCGCTGTTTCGTTATAAGACAGATCCGTTTGATCAGAACAATCTCGTGCATTCAGAGCCCGTTGTGGCTGGGCGCATGCAAAGAATGATTGAAGAGAAACTTCGTCAAGTGAATCAAGTCTCGCCAGCTAAGCAGGTCGCCACGTATTCTCATGCTGCGCAATTCTGATGCCGAGAAGACTTCGCCTCTCGCTCGACGCCTGGCGTCGCCTGAAAAAGATTGCCAATCTCAAACCTTACTCCTTGGGTTGGCGTACCGACCTTGCCTATTCTCTCAACGGAATCGTCCACTCCTCTCTCTTTAGGCTCCAAGCCGCGAGCTACGCCGAAGCGCTGAAAAGCGTTACGGTCAGTCCACCCGTTTTCCTGCTCGGTTTTTGGCGTTCGGGTACCACTCTCCTGCACGAACTCTTTTGCTGTGATCCGCACTTTGGGTTCCCGACGACCTATGCCTGTTTGAATCCTTCGCACTTTCTTTTGACCGAAGGAAAGATCCGCGGCGATGCACAAGCCACCCGCCCCATGGACTCGATGTCTTATTCCTGGTCCTCCCCGCAGGAAGATGAATTTGCGCTGCTCGACCTGGGAGCCCCCTCGCCGTATCAAGCGCTGATTATGCCTTCGCTACTGCGCCAGCCTCGAGCGCTCGTGGACATACGTCAGCATTCGCCCGAAGATCAACAACGCTGGCTGGAAGTGCTCCGTTCTTTTCTCAAGTTGGTTACCGTACAACAACGTAAACCGCTGGTTCTCAAATCTCCGCCGCATGGTTACAGGCTTCCATTGCTGTTCTCGGCATTTCCGCAGGCTCACTATCTCGTCATTGAACGAAATCCGTACGAAGTGTTTGCCTCGAATTTGAAATTGTGGCGAACTCTTCTGGAGCTTTACGCGATCGAACCATGGACAGGCGAGGAGATTGAGAATTTCGTAGTCGAAGCCTATCTGGTTCACGAGGAAGGAGTGTCTGAGGCAGCGCGTAGCGCACAGCCAATCCAGTTCGCGCGTGTGCGATATGAAGACGTCGTTGCTGACCCAGTCCGAGAACTCGAGCGCATTTACGCGCAATGGAAGATAGGCGGCTTTGATGCTGTGCGCCCAGCCGTGGAACAGTACAAAGAAAAAGTTGCCAGCCACAAGCGGAATCGGTTCGTCATATCTTGCGCCCAGCGACACCGCCTCGAAGAAAAATGGGGCCCGCTAATTCGAAATAAGGGCTACAACTGGCCAGAACAGTTCCTCAAAGTGGAAAATTAAGCAGCTAGTTTCTTCAGGCAGGATTACCGCTTTAGTCGACGGATTCCTCTGCCTCGATGCCGCGGAGCTTGCGGTATAGCGAGGTGAAGGCGTTGCGAATCCGGTTAGCAAAGATCATCCACGTCGCCCACAAAGCAGCCAGCATGGGCATCAGCACTTGAAACAGCGTGCCTCCGCTCGGATCGGCATATGCGTACGCCGGTAAGCCAGTGAGAACAATCAGAACGACAAGGATGGCGAGATTCGTTCTCTTACAGAAGTTGGCAGAGTTCATGAGAACAAACAATTATGCAACGCATGAACGAGATTGTCAACGTCTTCAATAAGCAGAGACCGTACTAACGCGGCAGCGGTTGCCCACACTGCAAGTGTCACTTTGTTGTGTTATCAGTCATCGTCCGGGTCTCCGGCAGGTCGTTGATCGTGCAGAAAATGGTCTGCACTCTTGGGTGCCGCGATCATTTGAAATCCTAGAGGCTGCTGGCTGAAATCGAAGCAGTCGGACAAATCGTCCGCACGCGCGTCCGCATAACCAAGAGACGGCAAATTATAAATGGTCTCTATAAAGTGCAGGATGCTTCCGAAATCGTGAGTGACATGGGAGATGTACTGGGCTTTGGCGTAAGGCGAGACGACGATCAGTGGCACTCGAAAGCCGTAAACATATCCTGACCCCCAGCTGGTTGCATCATTGATCACTTGGGGCGGCGGAACATGATCGTACCAACCTCCCCAATCATCCCAAGTAATCAAGATAGCTGTGTTTCGCCAATACGAGCTGCCGCCAATAGCATTAACTATCGCCGCGACCCACGAAGGCCCATCAACATTTGCTAGGTCACTCGAGTGATCGGAATTCTGTGATGCCGGTATAACCCAACTCACAGCCGGCAGTCCGCCTTTAGCAATATCGACCAGTATCGGAGCTGGATTTTGAATCGTGTATAGCACCACATTATCCGTCCACTCGGCTGACGCACACTTCTGGCCGCCGCCCAGTTCCGCAGTCGGCCCACAAAGGTGACTGATGGTGTTCGGAGCCGTCCAGATTGATCCGGCAGAAGGCGCGTAGTAGCGCCATGAGAGCTTTTTCGCGTCGAGCAAATCGGGTAAGGTGGAGTGCTCAAAGCATGGGTACATCAGAGCTTTTTCATAACCGAATCTATTAATCATTGGCACTCTGACGAAAGACGGCGCGGTGCAACCGGTGTTCGACGCCCATTGCGCACCCGGGTTCTCCGCGTCAAACCAACTACTGGTACTTGTCGGAGCAGATGTTCCAGACAAAATGAACTGATGAGCGGGATAGCTCGGCCCTTCATTTGTTTGAAACATGCGATCGCCGAATGTGTACTGTTCCGCTATATCGAAGTATGGCTGTACATCGGAGGGCTTAACATACGCGAATTGCGGGTTGAGCGGCGGCCCACAATGGGGCTTGCTCACAGGGCAGACAACGGGAACTTTGTCCGCACCGTCCATCTTGCCGCTGTCATACATTTTCAAAAACGCGGAGTGCTTATGACTCAAATCGTAAGTCTGTCCGAGAGACAGTGGTTGCAGAGGGACAGTGTCACCGCTCGAATTCAATCCAGTGCTTACTATATCGGCGCCCCGATCCATCAAGACTTGATCGTGAAAAAGATTATCTGGTGTACGGTTCTCCTGAACAATAATCACCACGTGCTGAATTTTGCTGGCTGCATTCAAAACGCTTGCTGTGCCGGAGCCAGCTGCCGAAGGGGACGTGCTTTCCCCGCCGCACCCATTCATGCCGAGCACGAGAGCACTGGATGCGAGCAGCAGCGCTGAAAAACCGATGAACGCGAATGGCCGCATAACACTCACTTTCAGGTGCGGCGCCGCATCTCCGCAACTTGGTAATCTGATGCGGTTCTCACAGGACGGGGTTTCCGCTGATCCGCGTCATGACCGTCTTTATAAATGTGAGGCTCACTCCTTAGTTCCAGCTTTGCTGCTCACCTGGGGGATTCGCAGAATATTCGGCTGATTATTACGCACCGAATCACTGGAAACGTCGGCATCTACTCCCCCAGAATCCTCAAACCTGAGAGTGGTATGAAGCTTAGCACGCAAGGTCTTTACGTATACGTGCATGCGAGGCTAGACCGGCGAATGGCGTGGGTCGTCGGCTTCGTGCGATTGCTAAGAGTTACGGAGCAAGTATCTGCTGAACAGACGTGTAGGCGGGCTTTGGCGATCCAAGCGTGACCGTTCCATTGCTATTTAGCGTGTCCTCGTATAACCCCATCTGGTCGAAGAATGGACCGCCAGAGGACTGCGTCGGTTCGTCTAGCAATTCGTACATGATTAGAACTTGAAAAGGATATGTCGCTCGTGACGCGAGGTACACCTGTAGTGTCGGAGGTAAATAATTTTCTTCCCACGTGATATTCGTTGAAACCGTGTTGCCTGCGATAGGCCAATAGTTTGTTTCTGTGACCCACAATGGCTTGCCGTTGGTGAGTTTGTGCATCCGGTCTATGACGTTGAAATGCAGCAACGGCAAAGTACATGGAAGATCTTGCCCGGGGCACGTAATGTCTCCCATTCCAGTATTTTGCTCTGAGTCGAAATTCGAATACCAGTGCACTCCGATCACATCGTAGGGTATTGCGTCGTCTTCGAGATGCTCGATAAAACCAGTGTGAATCCATGCAAAATTTACGATACGAATACAAGTCGGATCGGCGGCCCGGGCACCGTCGGCCAAACCGTGGATAATAGCTTCAGCAATGGCTAATCGCGGCGGATAGTAGTCCGTAAGGCTATCTCCCGGTGGTGGCCCATACGGCCATTTACCGTTTCCCCACGGGTCTCCAGGCTCGTACAGGCTATAAACATCCTGCTCATTCGCAAGCTCCCAAACGTGAATGGACGATTTATAGCGACTTACAAGAGTGTAAGCGGCGGTATACGAGTCGCTGTAAAGCTGATCAAGGCTTTCAGAAAGGTCCACTACAGGATTGATAACTGGCAGTAGTTGAACTCCTGCAGCTTGAGCGGTGCTCAACATCAGGTCCATATTGCTGAAATCGTTCCCTGTTGTTGCCACGTAGATATCTGTGCGATACCAAGTGAGATAAGCGCTCTGTAGCAGGCTCATTTGGGTGCTGTACGTGACGCCGTTTGTATTGGAATACTCTGTGTGACTGAACGGGTGACCGTTGATCCCAAAATTCAACTGATTGTTATACCCGGCATAGCAACTAAAACGCTTGCGATACTCGTCGCTCGTCCGAAAAGCCTGAATTGTGCCAATCCGGTCTTTGGTTTGATCGAGGTAATTCGTGTAGAAAGTAAGCCCTGGTTGATCAGGAGGTCTTTGCAATAAATGCTTGTAAAGTGCAGTTATGAAAGCCCCATTGTCGCTGATTGACGGGTTAGATTTCGCATAGGCGCTTGACTGAAAAAATTGCAGCACGGTTTGCGCTTCGATAACGTGATCGCACGTGCTGTACGTAGATGCTGCGGTGTTTCGGCACATGTTCTGTAGGTTTGTCGAAGTGTAGTTTGTCCACCACTCCTGCCCAATTCCGTCTGCCGGTCGATCAAGAATATCCAGGTACAACTGTGAAACCAGTGACGGAACTGGATCGATGGACTCGGCGCCGTCGCAGAGGGGAACTGGATGGCCATTGTAGGTACACGCAAAACGTTCGCGGTACTCCGGGGAAGAAACGAACATGGATACGACGTTCAACCGGCTTGTTCCCGAATTCAGGAGTGACAGGTAATAATTGAAACCTGCATTGTCAGCGGCTCGTCGCAGGAACAGCCCGTACATTGCGTTCACGAAATCCGCGTTGCTTGTGAGAGCCCCATTCAAGCCAACGGATTCAGGTGACATTAGGAAATCGTTTGCGGTCTGCGCATTGTTGCTCCACTCACAGTTTCCGGCCGCGAGTGTGGGATCGGCGGAGTTGCAGCTTGTGGTATTCAGTCCCTCTAGAGTGGTTATGTGGTAGACCTGACCTGCTGCATCCGGCGCCCGTTTCAATATGTCCGCGTACAACTGACCGACGTAATAGGGAACACCGTCGATCGCGGATGCTCCCGCGCAGGTTTGCTGCGCTGCCGCTGCTCTCGCCGAAAAAAAAGTTATAAAGACCAGCGCCGCAATAAGGCATCGCTTAACGGCACAGGCTAGTTGTTGAGAAGTAGCATCACTATCCCCAATCGAATTATTTTCTTGCATTCTGGTCGTGCAGCTCCCTCATATGCGCCAGTCAGCGCTCGAACAACTGTTTCACCGACCGATACGCAGGCTTAGGATCCCCCAGACTAAAACCTCCATCAGGACGGGTCTTTACAGTTACCATACCGACCTGCTGTTCTCTCGCGCCTCCGCCAACATTGGGCTCGTCCAGCAGTTCGTAAATCATTACCACATCGAATGGATACATCGAGTGCGAATTCAAGTACCGCTGGAGCGTCGGAATAAGATACTTTTCCTTCTTCTCCATGTTTGCCTCTGGAGAAGCATTCGGTGTTGGCGTGTAGTTCGTTTCCGTCACCCACATTGGCTTGTCGTGGGTAATCGATTGCAATCGCTGAATCACATTAAAGTGCTGAGGTCTGGCGGGGCAGGGATACTGCTGTCCCGGACAAGTGATCTCGCCCATGTTTTGATACCAGTGAATTCCCACAATGTCGTATGGGATGTGGTCACTCTCCAGCCGTTGGAAAAATCCCGTATGCAACCAACCCGCGAAGTCGATGATGCGCTTGGCATTACCATCAGCCGCATGCACGCCGTCCCCCAATCCCCTCATCATCGCCGCAACGATACCGTACTTATGAGGATCGTAATCGGAGGGTTGGTCTCCATTTGGCGCGCCACTCGCGCTATAAACATCCTGCTCGTTCGAAAGCTCATAAACATGAATAGAGCTCTTGTAACGGTTCACAAACTTCGTCGCCGCATCGCGGGATTTCTGATAGATGGTGTCAGTACTGTCCTTATTGCGGTCGATCTGCGGGAAGAGCACCGGCAACAACTGTATGCCTTGCTCTTGAGCCTTCTTCACTAATGTGTCCAGAGCCGGGTTATCCTCGCCGGCCTGCGTAATTCCAACGTCAAACCGGTACCATTGGGCTCCCATGTTCTTAATCTGCGCCAGTTGGTCGTCGAAACTTACTCCCTTGGCTTGGGAATACACCCCCTGTGGCCGTAGCGGATGCCCATTTACACCAAGTTCTGTGTGTCCTAAGTTGCTGCTCCGAACCACTTCCTCGCGCTGTTGCGCCCCACACGAAAAGCGATTGCGGTATTCGTCGCTATTTAAGAAGGCCAGCACCTGGCCCTGACGGCTTCCCCCCGACTCCAACGCATTCACATGGGACCGCAACCCGTTGCTATCCGGTGCTCGACGCAAGAGGGTCTTGTAAAGCACTGTCACGAATTCTTCATTGGAGCTGATACTTCCATTCTTCTTGATCGCCTCCGGCGAATTGAGCATTTCCAAAACGAGTTGGGCGTCGTTGTTCCATTCACAGTTGCCGGACGTCACCATCGGATTCTCGGAACGACAGACCCGTGCATTCAGATCTTTGATCTGATTCGTGTGGAACTGTTGGCCTTGAGGATCAGGGGCGCGGTCTACCAAGTCACGGTAGAGCTGATCAACAAATGAAGGTACCTGGTCGATGACCGAGTTTCCAAGGCATGCAGGTAAGGCGAAAGCGGCCGAAGACAACAGACCACTCAGGACTACTGCCAACACAGCCGAAAACCGACATGTACCAGGGTTCGGCCAGCTAATCATTCTCATGCTGCGGGACTCCGTCCATCACAGGAGATTCGAAAAACCAAAATCCAATTCCTTATCCACCTAGACTTAGAGGTCTGCGCCAGCACGCCCGTTTACGATTTTAAGTGTATATCATATAGCTTTTCCAGGTACTTTCAACCGTCGTCGGTTTCCAAAGTACACGTCCAAGCAGCGTAGGCGGCTTTTGCGCGAGAGTAGGATGTAGTTCCCTCGACATTGGGATGCCGGATGCGATGGAACTGACTTCGCTCAGGCTCGACGGCGGTCCGAAATCATTGATTTCTTTTGCTCCGCGCAACTAAGGTGTGAGGTGTGAGTTGTAAGTATTGGCTATTTAAGGTTCCTTCCACGGAATGTCGAAAAAGGAGGACGCCATGTTGCTCCGCGTACCTTCGCGTCTTTTAATCTGCTCGATTGCGATTGTTGGCACCGTAATTTTGGTCACTCAAGATGAAGCGGTGTCTCAAGATTTTTTGGGTTCTACCCAAGTGGCTGGGCAGGATACATCGCGAGTCTGGAAGGAAAATCCGCAAAGCTCGCCTCCACGCGCACGTGACAGACGACGGTTGCTCCACCAACATGGCGCGATTCCAGGTTCGGGAACACTTTTCGCCAATGCCGTCACCTACGATTCAGGAGGCGCCGGGGCTTGGGCGATCGCCGTTGCGGATGTGAATGGCGACGGCAAGCCAGACCTGATGGTCGCGAACGCCACGGCCACTGGTCCTGCTGGCGTCAGTGTCTTGCTGGGCAACGGTGACGGCACCTTCCAGCCGGCACTCCCCTATAATTCCTTTGGAGCGCAGACCACTATAGCGCTGGGGGATATTAATGGCGACGGTGCGCCGGATATTGTCCTCGCGAATCTTCAGGGTCCAACTGTGGTTGTCTTGCTGGGCAACGGAAATGGCACGTTTCAAGACCCAACTGCATTTTCGACTGGCTCTGGCGCCATCACCTCAATGAGCCTTGGCGACGTGAACCGCGATGGCAAACTCGATCTCATCGTCGGAAACAGCTGCACGGCGAATTGTACCGGCGTTTACAACGATTCCGTCGGAGTACTGTTAGGTCGGGGTGACGGAACTTTTCAGAACATGGCGAGCTATGCGCTCGGTACCGATGGCGTAGTTGGGCCGAGTTCGATTGTTGCCTCTGATGTAAACGGCGACGGCAAAGTCGACTTGGTGGTTGCCGACCGATGCGGCGAAGCGCCAGTTTGCACCCCGGACGGCTTCGAGGGTGCGGTGAGCGTGCTGCTGGGAAAGGGTGACGGAACTTTTCAACCGGCCACGGTTTACGCCTCCGGCGATGAGGACGCTACATCGGTGGCTGTGGGCGATGTGAATGGCGACGGCAAGCCAGATATTGTCGTTTCAAATATGTGCGTTGACACGCTCGATGACTGCTTTCCAGCTGCCGACGACGTTGGCGTGCTGTTAGGCAAAGGAGATGGCACCTTTCAAAATGCCTTGACTTACAACGCTGGTGGCTTAACGGCAACTTCTGTTGCAATCGCAGATATTGATGGAGACGGAGCCCCCGACATAATCGTCGCGAATCAGTGCGGCCCTAGTCTCGATAGTTGCGTAAATGACAGCCTTCTAGGCGTGCTGGCAGGAAACGGGGACGGTACCTTCCAATCTCCGGTCATATACGACACCGGGGGAAATAGCGCGAATGGCATAGCTGTCACAGACATAAACGGCGACGGCAGGCCCGACGTTTTGATCGCGAACGCCTGTGCCACTTCAGCCTGCACCGGCAACGGCCTTATCGGTGTTCTCTTGAATACCGGCATCTCCTTCGGACTTGTGCCCAACCCTGCCACGGTTAACATTTCGGGTGCAGGCCAGAGCGGATCCACCACCATAACGATTTTTGCCAACGGCGGCCTCAACCCGCAGAGCTTGAGCAACTGGACTTGTTCGGGCCTTCCGCAGGGAAGCGCTTGCAGCTTTGGCACAATCGATGCCAGCAACCAAATCAGTCTGACCATCACAACCGCAGCTAGCGCAGATCTGCGGCGACCTCTCGGGCGTCCTCACCGCCTTTTCTACGCCTCGCTCCTCCTGGGATTCTTCGGCCTCGTTTCGATCTCGAAGCGAGGACGTGCACGTAACTTGCACCTGCTGACCTTAATAGGTGTTCTATTCCTGGCAGCTATGTGGGCCTCGTGTGGTGGAGGGAGCAACACCGGTGGAGGCGGCGGTGGTGGTGGCGGCACGACTGTCGGAACTTATCCCGTCATCGTTAGCGCGACCAGCGGCGCACTGAAACCCTCAACCGCGATTACGCTGAACGTGCAGTAGTGCGATCTCTTCAAGGTGGTGTGAGGCAGCGGTAACCCTTTCCACAACTGTGTCTTGAGCTTCTTGGTAAAATACTGGGATATCCCCCTTGTCTCGGCTTTCAGGCAAGAAGCAGCCGAAGCCAGCAGAAGGACGCATGCAACTTAAGATTGAATCACGCCACCTAGGGGACATCTGCTTAGTGATGCCCGAGGTCTTTCAGGACAGCCGTGGCTTTTTCACTGAAGTATTTCGAGCGGATCAGTTCAAGGAGTTAGGCCTGCCGGTTGAGTTCGTGCAGGACAACCATTCTGGTTCGGTCCGCGGCGTCCTGAGAGGCCTGCACTTCCAATGGGAACCGCCCATGGGAAAACTCATGCGAGTGACCCGCGGCAAAGCCTTTCTCGTCGCTGTCGACATTCGCAAAGGGTCTCCGACATTAGGCAAGTGGTTTGGAACCGAAGTCTCTGCCGAGGACCGCAAACAGGTTTGGGCTCCGGCCGGTTTCGCGCGCGGCTTCTGCACGCTGTCGGATTTCGCCGAAATTCAGTACAAGTGCACCGGCGTATACAACAGCCGGGCTGAGTCTGGGATTCGTTGGGACGATCCGGAAATTGGCATCGAGTGGCCGCTCAAAGATGTGCAATTGTCCGACAAGGATCGCAACGCACAAACTCTGAAACAGTGGCTCGATTCTCCCAACTCAGAAAATTTCACGTACTCAGAAAACCACAATCTGGTCGGAAAGTAACAACTACATGAAAATTTTAATTGCCGGTGGCGCAGGTTATCTCGGCTCCGTTCTCGTTCCAAAACTTCTCGACCGCGGCTATCAAGTCGATGTCGTTGACTTGTTCTGGTTCGGCAATCATCTTCCTCCAGAGACCGGGATCATTCACAAAGACATCTTCGACATTAATGTTAGAGACCTGGAACCTTATCAGCAGGTTGTCTTCCTGGCGGGATTGTCCAACGATCCGATGGCCGAATACTCGCCGAGCCAGAATTTCATCTTCAACGCCGCCGCGCCAGCTTATCTCGCCTACATCGCCAAGAAAGCAAGAGTTAAACGCTACGTCTATGCTTGCTCTTGCTCGGTTTATGGTTACACCGACAACGAGTTATTCGACGAGTCGCGCCCCGTTTCTTCCTCTTACCCTTATGGCATTTCCAAGCTCCAGGGTGAACAGGCGGTAATGAACCTTCTGGATGACAAATTCTCGGTCATCTCACTCCGCAAAGGAACGGTTTCCGGTTACAGCCCGCGCATGCGCTTGGACCTCATTATTAATACGATGTTCAAAAACGGCGTTCGCAATCGCGAGATCACAGTGAACAATCCTTCCATCTGGCGTCCCATTGTCAGTATCGAGGACGCCACCAACGCGTACGTCCGTGCGATCGAGGCCAGCGAAAGAATTTCCGGAATCTTCAACGTCGCGTCCGGAAACTACACCGTAGGCGAAGTCGGAGATCTTGTCCGAATGGCTCTTGAGGAGCACCTTGGAATCCGCGTGCACCTTACCATCGACCACAAAACCGATTTCCGGAACTACAAGGTCAGCATTCAGAAAGCGGAAAATGTCCTTAGCTTCCATCCCAACCATGATGTGAAATCCATCGTCAAAAACCTCATCGAGCACATGGACAAATTCCAGGATTGGGACAATCCGCAGTACTACAACATCGATACCTTGAAATTGCTGGGGTCCCAAGGACTCCAGATGGTCTCGGCGGTTGCCCGATGAAGGTTCTCGTGATCGGTGCTCGTGGTCAGTTGGGAACGGACCTTTGTCGAACTTTTGAGACCGCGGGCGATACTGTCGTGCCGGTTACACACGCTCAAATGGACGTCTGTTCGCAAGCCGCCGTTTCCGAAACAATGCATGAAGTTAAGCCCGACGTTGTTCTGAATACGGCCGCCTTCCATAAAGTAGAGGTTTGTGAAACCCAACCCGCCGTTAGTTTCCAGGTGAATGCACTCGCCGCTCTGAATCTATCGAGGACCTGCAAACAGTCTGGTGCGATTCTGGTTCACTTCAGCACTGACTACGTCTTTGATGGGCAAGGAACCGCACCCTACGAAGAAACCGACCTGCCAGCACCTTTGAATGTCTACGGCGCGTCGAAGCTCGCCGGAGAACATCTGATTGCCTCTTCCACAGGCCGGTACTTCGTCATCAGGACTTGCGGCCTTTATGGATTAGCCGGCAGCAGCGGTAAAGGTGGCAACTTTGTGGAGAATATGCTGAAGAAAGCCGCGGCGGGAGAAACCATTCGCGTCGTCGATGATCAGGTTCTCACTCCAACTTATAGCGTCGACCTGGCCGAGACTACGCGTAAGCTGATCTTGACTGGCAAGTTTGGGCTCTATCATGTCACTTCGGAAGGGCAGTGCTCTTGGTATCAGTTCACTCGGACAATTTTTGACCTGGCTGGCGCCGACGCTCCCTTGAAAGCCGTCAAGACCGCTGATTTTCCGAGCCCGGTTAACCGACCTTCGTACTCCGCGCTGTCCAAGAAGAAACTCCGCGACGTGAACATATCGATTCCCACCTGGCAGGACGCCTTGTCCCGATACCTGCAATCCAGGCCAAAGAAAGTTTAGAGTCCTGTTGTTAGTGCCGGTTCAAGTTCTTAGCCACTAAAATGCGCAATGAGTCTGCTACTCTATCCCTTCGCCTGGAATGTATTTCAGTAGCCGCATTTTCGTTCTGTACCTGTCTGCCCTGCTGCTCTTTCCCGCCGTTTGCTTTAGCCAGTTGCCGTCTGCTCGTTGTGATTCCAGTAATTCCTCCCTCGCTACGTGTCCGCACTTTGCACATTCTGCCGAGGCGAATGAGAAACCAAGCCTTCCGCTGACCCTTCTGGAAACCAGCACAACGGCTCCCACCGACGCAGCGGATACCGCAACCTCCACGCAGACCGTCCTCTCCTCGGATTCCCCGGCCGGTGAGCACTTCCACTGGAGCCGCGCGCTCAAAGAATCTTTCACTTTCCTCTTGATTGAGCAGGCCTATGTTATCCACGGTGACTTTTCCTGGGTGGTATCGGAACGAGGTGTGCCTTTCAATCACTACTGGCGCGACTACACGCAGTCTCTCTCCGCCTGGACTCGCTCCGGATGGAACGACGGCGACCCCAATTGGTTTGGCTATGTCGGCCACCCCGTTCAGGGAGCGTTGACCGGCTTTATTCAAATTCAAAATGATCCTGCATCGCGCGCGCTGGAATTTTCTAAAACCAGGGCGTACTGGAAAAGCCGCTTCAAAGCTTTTTTGTGGAATGCCGCCTACAGCACTCAGTGGAATCTCGGACCTCTCAGCGAAGTCACCGTCGAAAAGTACGGCACCAAGACCCGCCCGCCCTGGAACTACAACGGCTCCTTTCCTTGTTCGCACCATTGCCTGACTGGTGTTGGGCAAATCGATCTTGTCATGACACCGCTTGGCGGCACCGGATGGCTGATCGGCGAAGATTTTTTGGACAGCAAGGTCCTGCGACGCCTCGAGGCTTCTACACAAAATCACATTCTGATTGACACTGCCCGCTGCGCGCTCAATCCTCTCCGCGGCGGCGCCAATATTCTGCATGGCGAAGTCCCCTGGTATCGTGCCTCTCGCGACGTGAAGAGAATTGCCATTCTCAGCGATGACAAAAAAGTCGCCTTGCACGAGCAGGCCTCCACTGCGCTTCCGAATCACGGAAACGTGTTCTTTGGATACTCCCACATCGGTACCGCAAAATGTCAAAAGCCGATTGTGGGGAACACCGTCACCTGCAATTCTTTTTCGGTGGCAGGCTCAGATCTCGCCGGCTGGAACGCATCCGTAGAAAGGCAATATTTTCGCTTTTTTGGGGCGGTGGCAGATTTCGGCCAGCAGTACGGCACAGTTCGCGAGAGCGACTACCTGTTTGGGCTTCGCGGGGGAGCTTGGGTCGGACGTTTTCGGCCGTTTGCCGAAGCGATGATCGGTGGCGTCCGAGTTCAAGAGAGCGGCTTCGGCCCTGACACGTCGTTCGCTGAAGCGCTTGGCTTCGGAGCCGATGTCCGGGTCATGCAACGTTTTAATTGGCGCATCCAGGCGGATCGGCTGAAAACAGCCTTCGTCGGACTCGAGCAACAGAACCTTCGCCTCTCCTCCGGAATATCAATCCGCTTTTAGCAACTTCGCAGCGTGTGATGAGCCGCGTGCGCTCCATCTCAATAATTCCATGAGACATCAGGATAGAGGCTCGGGATGCGATAGGCACGATAGGCAAAAACTGGTAAGCCTATCGTCATTTCCCAAACAATTTGGGGGTTAGCTTTTTGGGTTACCTCCTCCACTTGCGATCCGAAAGGTTCCCCCAAAGGTGAGTTTGCGTCGAATTCAACATTGCCATTCGCCAATTGATTTATGCTGCCACCCCAGAAACTAAACAGTCCCGGCAGGTCCTGCCATAACAATTGGGCTGTTCGGGTCGATTCATCGATCTGATAGATTTGCGCACGAGAATAACAACTCGGTACAGCTGGCGATGAGCCGCATAGGTGACCTGCTGTGTCTTCAACTCGAGCATCTCCGTTATCCCACACAGCCAGTGTGGTCTTGGAACCGTCTTGATTAAGTATCCACGGGTAGTGCTGAAAAGAAAACCATTGGCTCGGATCATCAGTTGGCAGTGCAAAATCTCCTTGGTACCCGAGTTTCCAGAGTATGTCGCCTCTTCCACTCCCGTCCTGGTAGTCAATCTTGATAATCCAGGATTGGTGTCGGATCGAGAGTATTAGATTGCCATCCGACGGCGAGTATAGAAGTGCATTCGAATGCGTCCAATCAGGCAAACCATTCAAATGGCGGTTCACATCGAGATGATCAAATGCCGACCACGCCCACACAGGCTGCCAATTAGGATCGAGATCCACGATTCCGTCGCCCAAAACTGAGGTTGTGCCTGGGCGTCCCGGCAGGTCGGTGAAATCTTTTGAGTAGCTGCCGAGAACAATCAAATGTCCATTAGCAAGAGGTACGAAGTCGTGATGGTATCCAGTTATCTGGAAACTGAAACCTGCTTCCTGCATCTTTTGTGCTAGCGCATCGACGTCCAACTCGCGAATTGTGTTGCCGGCTAAGTCCACCTCGCGCAGAATTGTCCCGCCGCTTTGATACTTCGTTATGCTGAAAATCATGTCTCCGTTCGGAAGCAGCTTGAACGTGTATGGCCAATTGCCCTGATCATTTCCCACATCGTAGTACCAGATCGGTTGCCCATCCCTGTCGGTGACCAGAGCTTGCATAATTCCGCCAGTCCCGCTGAGATTGACAAGATCTAACAATTCCACACCCCAGTTTTCGCTCGAACTGAGGGATGGTGTTGGACGCGCAACTGTGAGGCTCGGCCACCCCGAGGAGGGAAGCGGTCCGGTTGTGAAAGTCTGATCAGGACTGTTCCACGAAGTTCCGTTGCACTGGAACTCGGAGCTCATGTGATAAGTCGTGGATGCTCGCATACCAGCAACTAAAATATTGAGCTTGCTCGCTACGCCGGGGGTCGCATACCACGACGTGCTGCGACCATAGGATGTATCGCGACCGAAGTTTACCCTCACCTGGCCCTTGCAGCGACTGCTGAACGAGTACTGTGCCACGAGTGGATGTTTAGTCGCGGCAATTGCAACCGTTGGCGGTTCCGCGAGTGTAGCATCGCCGCAACCGATTAGTAAGCTACTCCCTAACAGGAACAATACCATCCAGAATCTCACCGGCACAGGCACACCCGTCATCTCGTCACTCCTAAACTGAAAGTTTGGTCTTTTACGCTCGGAAAACTGCGGCAGCGGAGTCGCGCCTTGTACCCGGGCTAGCTACCCGATTGCAGCCGCCAAGGTCGGCGGAATGCTACCACAAGCGCGGACAGGAGAAACATGCTTTTTTCCAGGAATGCGGAGTTTTAGTCAACAATTTGGTACAGGCAAGGCAATGATCACTCTTAAGGGCTGACGTCCTTAATGGTTGGTTGAGTCCTTCACTCAGGAACATTCGAGCTTCACCGGGCCTGGATTGTATGGCAGGCAAAAAGGGGAAATAGCTGAAATCAGAATGCCATGCTATCTCAAGTTATGGTTTTCCGTCGCCATTCAGATCACCTACTGCGACTGCTTTGATCATAAGCAATGGCGAAAGCCTGCGGCGTTCCAAACGTTCCGTCACCCTTGCCGAGAAGCACACTCACGGTTGCGCCTCCGCACCGACGCCAGATATTCACTAACAAGAGGCTGATGTTCCCGGTTTTGCAGCTGTCGACTGTGCAGCCATTATTTGGCACAGGTAAGTCAGGCTTTCCGTCTCCATTGAAATCGCCGACTACAAGGCGTTCTGCGAGGTAAAGGAAGCCATAGCTACTAACGAAGGGGACACTCACGGGAGCTTTGAATGTTCCGTCGCCATTTCCCAGGAGGATAGTGGCGACACTCTCGAACCTGTTTTCCGTGGCCCACCCGCTAGCTAAAGCCACATCCGGTATGCCGTCGAGATTGAAGTCCCCTACGGCAAGCGGCTCTTCGTCGGGTTGAGCCGTACCGAGCGCGGAAGTCTTTGGAGCCTGAAAGCTGCCATCCCCGTTTTCTAGCAGCACGCTTACCACAGTGCTATCGAAGTACGCAATCAGGAGGTCAGGGATTGCATCGCGATTGAAGTCGGCCCGTCGCAACCCGCGTGGATGCTTCGGGAATTGCGAACTCCGGAGTATCGACGAATTGTGGCATCGAGCCCGCCGGTTGCACGCTCTTACTCGCAAATTGACGGGTCGCCGAATCTTCGGCGGCATGCATTAGCGGAAAAGCTTGCCAGGATCGTGGGACGGATACGTACCGGCCCGGGGCGAGACTTGACCGGCATGGCTCGGTTCCCCAGGAGTGAGTTGAGCGACCGCTACTGGTTAGAAGTACGGCTATGCGCACACTAGAACGATCGACCTTACACGGCTGACCAAGTTGTGCCACACACGCTCAACTCTGAACATCGGAGTATCCTCCGTTTTGACATTCACGGGAATGAGTTCGTCCAAGTAAGTAATTTTTGGTATACAGAAGGTGCGAGGCGAGGAAGAACCACGCGGAATGGGCAAACACAGAAGGTGTCTTGAAACTACGCTCGTGTCGCCCTCCTTCGGAAGATCAAATGAAGGGGCGAACTCCTAGCAGGCTGCGGAAAAATGGACTCCGCGACTTAGATTCTCTCCAGTCTCAGTGATTTTGTGACTCGGGAAGGGTTCTGGCTCCATCCGCTGGTGTCCCGCGCGGATTCATTTTCGGGCCTGCGAGCCACACTGCGATCTCGGCTTACGTCGCTTGAATCGCCAGATTCCTCATACGGACCAAGTTGTAGGCCGCGGCCGCGAAGGTGAAGACCCATCCGACCTTGAAGATTCCACGATGCCGAACCTTCCGCAACAGCGCGATCGTTTTCAGCCATCCGAAGCACTCTTCGATACGCTTCCTCTTCCTCTGGCTGATGGCGTATCCAAGGTGCTGCGTCGCGCGCCCATCAATCGCACTCCCGCCGGGCCGCCCCAGATTTTGAGCCACGTGGGGCGTGATCTTGAGGTTGTGGCACTCGGCCACGAAGTCCGCCGTGTCGTATCCCTTGTCGCCTCCCACGGTGACCTGTTTCGTGCCAGCAATCCGTTCCAGCATCAGCAGCGCCGCGTCGCGCTCCGCCGTCCCGTTGGCCTCGAACACCTCTGTGTTCACGATCAGTCCGTTGCGGTTCTCTAACAACAGATTCCCGTTATAACTCAGCTTGGCTTCCTTGCCCCTGCCTTTGCGGGCCAGCTTCGCATCCGGGTCAGTTTTCGATTCGTGCGTTTGGTTCGACCGCTTCTCCCCGTGGAAGTCTACTGTCGCATTGCCAGGATCGTCCGGCGGAGCCGGTGGCTTGCCATCCTTCCGCTGAAAACTCTTGAGACTCGCCCATGCTTCCAGCAATGTTCCATCCACCGTGAAGTGTTCGTCCGACAGCAGATGCCGTTCACGTGCTTGCCGGAGCACAGCTTGGAAGAAAGCTACGGCGATGTCCCCATCGAGCAGACGCTCGCGATTCTTGGTGAACACCGTCACGTCCCAAACGGAGTCATCCATGTTCAAGCCTACAAACCAGCGGAACAGCAAGTTGTAGTCGAGCTGTTCCATCAGCATTCGTTCGCTGCGCACCGAGTACAGCACTTGCACAAGAGCGCTCGCAACAACTTCTCCGGCGCAATCAAGGTCGGCCATTTTTGGCGTACAGGCGGTTGAATCGAGGTTGCAACTGCTGGAGTGCTTCATCGGTCATGGCTCGCAGCGAGCGTAGCGGATGGTCCTGCGGAACTCGCTGCTCGGGACTGACATAACTGAACACGTCCAACTGCTGCTCGTCTTTTCCACGCATGCTTTCTTCTTATCAGGTTGTGTTGTGGAAGCAAGAGAGTTTTCTGGTACCGGTGTGCACCTTTCCTATTTTGGTGCTTTAACTGAATCGGCGGGTGTCAGTGAGTAAATCTAGAACCGAAGCAATTTTGTCTTGCGGTAGACCAGACGCGATTTTGAGCCAGTCCTCCAGACTATGTCCATGGGGACGGCAATCTGTGGGCGCCCCTTTGGCGAGCAGGATTCGGACGAAGGGAGCATGGCCCCGGTGAGCCGCAAGCGAAAGAGCCGTCTCCCCGGAATCGTTCGTTGTATCGAGGGCTGCTCCCCTTGAGATAAGAAGTTCGCCCATACTCGTATCGCCTTCAAGCGCGGCCAGCATCAGCAAAGTCCAAGAGAACTGATTCGACAGATTGGGGCTCAATCCTCTATCGAGTTCATGACGCAGAGAGACAAGGTCACCCTTCTTGATCAGTCTATGAGCCTCGTCGAAAGTCACCATTCTGTCGCCGGGCTTTCATTGTACCAACCCTGCTAGCCGAGTTTTTCCGCAGCCTGCTAGGTACGCAAACATTGTGCGGCGGGGAGCGTTGCTTGTCGGTGACTCAAACCCCCCAAAATGAGTGAAGTTTAGTACTGCAACTCCTGAGTTTCAATCACCGAAGCGGCACCGAACGATTGCCAATGGGAGCGTGGATGAATCTCCAACCAGACTCCTGAGACATCATGCGTGCCACCTAAACCGGGTGGGCGAGTCCTTAGCAAACACTTCCAGCGAGGAAACCTCTGGGCCGTTATATCCCGCAACTTCTACCGACTTCAGCGATAGGTGAAAGGTCTGCGGGCTGCTCGCGTCGTATTCCTTTATCGAGAGGCCATCAGCAAGTCTGTGAAGTAAGATCTCCCGCGAGGAGCAGTCCCCAAGCAGCCGAACTGAGATATGAACGAGTTTGTCCCCAGCAAAAAAGAAGGTGACATAGCCTTGTCCTTCCCAGCATGGATGGAAGGCAGACAATGTTCCATAAAATGAAGCAGCCTGATCGGACGAAGAGAAATTGCGAAGATTCACACGAACATACCTTACGTCTGCCGGTTTAAATATCTCTCCAGCCGCCGGGAGACTTGACCAAGCCACGTTGGCAAGATGTTGCGGAAGTAGACCGTTAACTTCCTCGGGAGACATCCCGAAACGGAAGGGCCCGATTCCTGTACCCAAGGCATTCTCTATGGTTTCCGTACTCTTGTCGGCCTGAACGCTTACTGCTGTCGGCAGAACACTCGGTACTGGGTCACCCAGAGGGATTTCATCCACTCTCTCCTGGGTAATCGTCATTACATGTGCCCAACCGCCCAAAGAGTCCACCGTAGGCGCATCCGGCACATGATGACGTTCACCGTTATGTACAAGAAATATTTCCGGCTTGGTCGGTGACTTAATAAGAATCGCTTGGCCGGATTCACTCCGTTTCAAGTTCGTCGTTGGTACATGCCAGCTGTCCAGAAGATCCGCAATCTCCGAAATGCTGAGGGATTCTCCGTAGGTATCGCTGGTTTGCAGATGAATACCGAACAAATTGCCATCTGCATCGAGTACCGGACCGCCCGAGTATCCTTCTTCTAGGCAGTTACCGTTGCCTCGGGTGGTCACAAAGCGGTGAATATTGACGGGCGCATGGCTATTGATGATTCCAGCCATGCAAACGCTCCAGTCTCCCCCGCCGGAGGGGTGACCGATAACGTGGACCAGAATGTCCGGTGCCGGCAATCCGCGCGGCAAGGCGAGCAGATTGGTAGGAAGCTCGGAAACGGGCGTGCTGACTACGCCCAAGTCGTCACTGATGTTGAACTTGTCGAACGCAACCGCCGGGACCGATCGTGCACTGCCATGAAACTGCAGCTTTATCTCCGTCGCTTTCCCGTCACTGGTACTCTTTATCGCATGGTACGCGGTTATGAAATAAGCGTCATGCGCATCCGTGCCCACGTAAACGCCTGCCGCTATCTCTTTGCCCGTCGAGCGCAGAACGACCAACTTCGGTACAAGGTCCATTTGTGCTTCGAGTTTGTCAATCTGGGCCCACGCGGGAGGTCCCTGCATGGAACAAGTACCGAGCAAGATCAGAACATGACAGAGCGTTTTCATGTCTTTGGCAGCAATCCCATTTTTTCCAAAACTCCAAGAACCAATCCGACGATTGCGGGAATTACACTATAAAACCGCTTCCAGCTATCTAAGTGATCAAACAGCGACGGCATCTGAGAATGTAGGTCAGCAGGCCCCGCGCCCGATTGAACATCCTGGACTGAGCCTTGAAGGACAGCGCGCATTTCCCCAGGCGCTGTCTCGAACCGTTTGAGATAGAACTCCTTGCCAGGGCTAATGAGCAGCAAGTCACCTTTTTCCAGTGAAATTGCTCGATTGGGCAGCGCCGTAAATATGATTTGGTTCTTAGCCGCTGCGCTGGAATCCAGTAAGGTGGACTTCTCCACAGAGGGAGGCCCGGGATCAATATGCGAGAAACGAATTGGATTGGCGATCCTGATTCCCGTGTCATCGATACTGGAACCTGTGGTTCCACGGAAATCGAGCTGAGCGTCAGGGGCCGAAGTAACCACAGCGGAGTCGCCACCGGAGACTGAAAAGGTTCCACTCACTTCGCCGCCGTCCCTGTCTGCCGGACCAATGTTGTCACACTCGAATGCTGAGACGAGTTGACCTGATCTGGGCTGAGTCGTCAGCTCGGCTGTGACTGCGCCGTGTGACCTGAAAGTGAAGTCGTCGCCCCGATGTGTACTCTCCCTGGGAACCAGGGTCAGATGGGTCATTGGTTGGGTTAGGCGTAGACTGCTGCTTTCGACTCGGTAAAATGAGCAACTGGATGACTGATGCCCAATGAAACGAAGCGTCCCACCTGCGTGTTGCGTGTGACCATTGATCTCGACGGTTAACTCTGGTCCTGCGAGGTCGATGGCTGCAATCCCAGATACCAGCAATTGCTGCTCGGCAAGCGGACTCAATAATTGTTGAGCACTGGTCCAAAATGAGATTTCGGCCAAGTTCAGCGATGCTTGTACGGAAGTGCGAGGATGAATCTGAAGGAGAACGAGTATTGTCAGTGTTGTAGCAGCCCAGAGACCGCCAACCAGCCATTTCACCCCCGTTCGTAACCGTCGCTTGGAAGTCACAGGTCCATCCTGCCTTAGGGATGATTGTAGATAGAAAAACTCATGGCGGTGGTATCTGTCGTGTTGGGTTGCCGCCCGATCAGGTGAACCTGGTACTTTCCAGCGGGTATTGCCGACATGTCCAGCGTGAACGTGCGGGTGGCATCTCGGGGAAATTTGATACAGTCGCTGACTGCCGAAATATCGCAAACCAAGGTTTGATTCAAGTTCTTGAGGAGACGTCCGGCAGCGTCGTTGACTGACACTTCTAGTTTGTTGAGATCGACACCGCTCTTAAAGTGAATCGTGTAGGTACGAGTTGCAAGATCACACTTACCCGTACACACGAATGCCGGCGAATACAAAGAGTTTGAAACGTCAATACGACGGCCTGCTCGAATCGCGAGATTGGAAGCGTTGATGTGAAGACGATCTATCACATCATGTGTAGGCCAAGGACCGAAGTTTTTCAAATCGCCACTTTGCCATTTGAGTTTAGGCGACGATAACATCAGGTAATGTTCCGAATCGACTAGTTCCGAAGCTTCAACGAAAATCGAGCTGTCGTCCTGCCCGGGATCAGAGCGGGGCAAATAAAAGTTGACGCGCAGGTCCGAATTCGGAGCAAAGCTATCAACATGTCCCTCGATGGAAATCAGGGTAAAGTCGGGCCCGCGCGCATCTTTGCGAACTGCTGTGCCTTCCTTGCGGTTGCCAAAATCCTGAAGGTCCTGAATTTGGGCGGAAGTCCATAAGGACATACCCAACGTCACGTTGAGTATGATTAACAAAACTCGAAATCTACTGCGTACGGGGACTGATCTCACGGCTAATGGCAAGAGCTTAGACCTAAGTCTTTTCAAAAAGCAAACGTAGATGACGGTTCCTAAGAGGGGCGTTCCAAGCGCCAGCTGCCGAAATTCTGCGCGGTCAGAACTGCGAAAATTTGAGGGGGTATTCGCATTCTGATCAGCGGCTTCTTATTTTCCGGTGCAAGTGTTCGTGGCAGGACCTGCACAGCGTGATCAGGTTTTCTACACAATCACCTCCAGAATTGCTGCGGAATGTGATGTGATGAACCTCAAGGTTGGACATGGCTCCGCAGGACTGGCATCGCCAGTTATCGCGTCGTAATACTTCTTCGCGGAGCTGCTCGTATGATTCGGGATCGAGCCGTACCGGCGTGATCTTTGGGCGAGCCCGACTCACGATGCCTTTTCGACAAAATGATCAATAAAGGTTTTTCGCTCTTCAACTGGAATGAATTTAAAAAATCGCAACATCGACTGCAGCAGCACATGCGAGTTGCCGTTCTCCAAATTCGCGCCAGCCAGAAAGTCGGCGCAGATCATCTCCAGACAGTACCCGCGTGACTTGTCAGTGCCGAGCATTAACGCTGCGGTCTCGATTGCCTGCTCCACTACCGGAATCTGGCTCTTATACAGTTTGAAATAGACAAGTTCTGAAGGTTCCGTTTCTTTCCCGGTCAGTTCCTTCTCGACTTCCTGCTTGAACTGTTCTTTCGGCATCTCCCGCGCCTTGTGCAACCAGGTTGCACAATCGAAGTCCTGCCGATCCCGGCGTGCAAGCTTCGCCAGCTCTACCCCCTTGGTCCAGCCCACCTCTTTTAGTTCTTTCCGGGCCTGTGGCGGCAGGTGCTCGTGAATCGACATCAGGTAGTATGCCTTTCTTCTCGACTCCGGAAACCGGCGCTCTAGGAAATCATCGAACGAGGCCAGTCTCTCTACCCGCCAGTATTGTCCCGCCCGTACCTCGCAGAGATATCGGCCAAGTTCGACAAAGCGGGTATCCCGCTCGGCTTCGTTCTTCTTCTCCCAAAAGAGGATCTCGTCGATCTTGGTCAGCACGAACATGGCTCGCCGGCGATTGAGTTTGGGCAGCATGGGAGGATAACTAGTACGCAAGCTCGTCAAGCCAACCAAGGTTTTCAGCTCCTGGACGTCGTTCCAGACGGGTTTCGATCATTTCGGGTTTAGCTAAACAAAGCCCGATGTAGGGGCAAGTGCTACAGGGATTCTGGGGAAATCGGATGCCGGCATGAGGTAGGAACTGCGCTGATTCAATCCTGGCGATCGTATCTTCGACCAAATGTCCGAATTCCTGGCGCTGATCGTCGGTTATGGTCGTGCGCAGGTATTGAATTTCGACCATCCGTTTGCGGACGAAGACCACTTGGGCAACATCGGAGATGCCGGTAATCCACGAATAGCAAACCAACTGTGGGTCGAGTGCGAGCAGGCCATCCGGTTCTTCCGAGTAACGGCTGGAACTGGTCTTCCACTCGAGAAGGCAGCGGTTCCCATCCAGTTTGCCGATTCCGTCGATGTAGGCGATGAAATCGTTCTTTCCGGAGATTGAGCGATTGAACTTGATCTGCAAGTCGCGGCGTGGCTGACGAATGCGGATGCGATCTTCCTGGCAGAACCTGTCGAGCAGTTGAATCCCCTGCTGCAGCATGCGAGTCCAGCTGCTTCCATTGGAATAACGGAGGTGCTGCTCCTGATAAGGGGCCCATTCGCGGAACAGTGCACCGGCAGCATCTTCGCGAAGGAAGTAAGCCCGGAGTGCCTGTTCGAACGCTCTCCCGAACAGCATGGCAGCCCGGGTGTCCTTCTCCTGCCAGCCATCGAGGTAGCGGTGGCGATATCGTCTGGGACAGGTCAGATAATGGCTGATTTGCGTGTAACTGTACGTCATCGAGCAACCTCCGGGCCGGCGGTGCTTGTCCCAGAGACTTCCGGTGGTTGCTGCCATTGACTCAAGGGTGCGAATGCGTCGAGACTGAGGAAGGTCGTGCCGTCCAACACGGCATGGCAGATCTTTACGATCCCGCAGAGACCGACCATCATCCTTTCGTCAACTTCGTCGTGTTCCAGCAGTTCTGTGTCGTAACCGAAGTCGCGCAGAAACCAGTTGAGCTTCCACAGTGTTCTCGGTGTGCAGTACAGGCGAGAGGTAAAGGAGAGCCCTTTGAAATTTTTCGGCTCCAGGATCGAAAAGCCAAGAAGGTAGCAAGGCTTGTGCGAATCCCATCGATGTTGGGCCCTCTGGACCTGAACCAGTAGCAGACCATCCCAAACCTGGGCTGACTGATCGGCGTCGTGTAGACCTTGTATGTGCCGTCTCATGCGACACCGGCGTTCTGTCCGAGGTAGCTGTTGAGTTGGCAAAGCAGGGCATTGCGATCACTTTCTGCCCACTCGGCAAGATGGACCACAAAGTTCTCGACCTGCTCGCGGGTGGCTTCGCGCAAGCTTTTCACGCCGCAGAAATCAGTAGCGTAGGACTTGACCAACGTGGCATCGAGTTGGTGCTGGCGGATGATCTGGCAGAGGCGGTCACGAACGGTGCGACCGCCGAAGTTTCCATTGCTGTTTTCGTTGGCACTATGCGGCGCTTTTTTCGATTCGGAAGTGCTCCGCTCAGCGTTGCAAGACCCGATCTCTTCTACGGAGCATATGCCGATTCCGTAGGCCTTCCGCAAGGCCCGGTTCACCGCACGGGTTTCGGCGATACGCATTTCCGCCCCACGTACGAGAGGAGAAACGTTGGACGGGTCGGCATCGCCGAAGCCCGTAAATCCGCGACAAGTTCTCGACTTGTAGACTGTGGCTTCAAACGCCCAACGTTGAGCGGGAGGATCACAGAAATTTGCGACGGGACGAACGTGAATCCCGGCGCACCGGTTGCGGCGCGCAAGGCCCAGCAGACCTGTGTGTGTCACGTACCAGCCGTTTTCAAGGTAAGTCAAGTCGCCGGCTCGGATCGAGAAGTTGTGTTGCTCGACGATCTCTCTCAATCTCACCAGGGATTCGCGAGATAGATTGGCCCAAATTCGTCGCGCAATTCGAATCGAACTTTGTGTCGTTTTATTCGGAGTCATTTTCGACTCCTTCGTAATAAGCGCGGTAGCTGTTCACATCACGAAAGCCAGAAAGCGCGATGCCGAATAGATCAGGCTTACCCCGGTCATGCTGTTTGTTGAGTCGAGTACATTTCCTGAGCGCAGAGTTGAGATTCTGGTGGCGGGAGATAGTTCGGCTGTTGGCGACAATTCGCCAGTGGTATTCAGCCTCGCCTGTTGGGAACACCTGGAACTGAGGTTTCGATTTCGACTGAAATACCGGCGAGAACTGCCGCGATGCCTTCGCCAGCGATCGATGAGAATTCGAGCGGTTTGCTACAGTGGGTGTAGCCACGTGGGCCTCCTCGATAGGTCTTTGTGGTCAGAGCGGCTCGGGTGTACCAGCACTCGGGCCGTTCGTTCTTGCACGCTCATAGTATGCGTGCCGCTACGCATTGTCAAGTATTAAATAAACTTTGTTTTCTATGTGTTGCGTGCCGGTACGCATAGAAAGAGATCCTCGCATGATAAACAATGCGGTATGCCTAAGAACAAGGCTGCTGTCGCTCTCGGAAAGCTCGGCGGGAAAGCGCGTGCCGTGAAATTGAGCAAAGATCAACGTAAGGAATCCGCCCGACGTGCCGCCCAAGTGAGATGGGCGAACGCAAAGAAGAAAAGCCACTATAAGGTCAATGGCTTGTAAACGTCGACGGTCCACCGTTGCGTCCGGGCAAGTCTCTTATGGGTCCTTATTAATGCTCTCCGTTCTTTTGTCTTGTCCAAAGGTTGAGTGAATCAGCGACCAGGGGCAATCCAGCACTTCTGACCTGTCAATGAGCGCTAACGCCTTCCATGAGAAGGCCGGTCGTAGTCAAGAGCTTCTTTTCCCACTGTCGCCATGCTTCCATCCGCGTCGGGGAGCGATTGGTGTCGCTCGGTGCACGTTGGGCGTCCTCGTTTCAGCCGGCGCCGCCATCTGTTTGGCGCCCTGTGATTCTGCTCTTCGAGAGTGGAACCTTGGGCCAGGCGTTAGACGCAGTCACCGGAACTCGGCTTTGGCTTTTGTCTTTCCTCTTCCTGGAATGATTTTTATTTTGTTTTGCCGTTTTGTCTTACGCGGCTGCCGCGGCTGCAATTCGGTCCCTGTTGTGCAACGGTTCGTACAAGGAGACTTTTCGGTTGTCTACGATTTTGACGGTACGACTGGTTCATTTCCCTTGGGTACGCTCATTCAGAATACGAACGGAGTTCTGTACGGTGATACTAACCTAGGCGGCACAGTCGGAAATGGAGTGTTCTACAGTTTGAATGTAGGCCTTGGGCCATTCGTCACTTTCGTATCCGGGTCGGGGAAGGTAGGAACGACAGTCGAGTTTCTTGGGCAGGGATTTGAAGGAACGACCTCAGCCTCGTTCAATGGAACTGACGCGAGTTTCACCGTGAAGTCAAATACATATCTGACGGCGATTGTTCCAACTGGGGCAACGACAGGGTCTGGGACAGTCGCTACTCCGAGCGGAACGCTTAACAGCAATAAGAAGTTTGTGGTGATGCCATAATCAGTTGGCGGGGAAGTCAGTTGGCGATAGATCGCCATTACCCTCATTGACCCGCGAAAAGGCGAATGGACGGCGCAAACTTGTGCTAACGCATGACTATTTACTTTACAAAAGTACAGCTTCGTTCTACTCTGCTCTTGTGTGAAGCTAAGTCTCACTTCTTCTTGGGTTTCGCGGCAGAAGCAGACGCCCGTAGCTGTCTGCGAAGGTCGCGTTTTATGCTTGCCAACAACTTTCTTGTTGGCACCCGTTGAAGTGCTTCCTTCTTCTCTTTCTCACTGGGGGTACGCACAATGACTCTCCCTGATGTCACAGAACTGTTCTCTACTGATGATAAGTGCCGCGAACTGCTCGAAAGGTTGCGTTGGCCTGAAGGCCCAGAGTGTCCACGCTGCAAGAGCCGCGAAGTTGTCCGGCTCGTCACTGCCGCGAAACTGCTGTATTGCAAGGAATGCGATTATCAATTCACTGCCACTGTCGGCACGATCTTCCATGACTCGCACTTGCCTCTGACTAAGTGGTTCATGGTCACATTGCTTCTCTGCGAAGCACGCAAGGGAATCAGCGCAAATCAGATTAAGCGTACGGTCGGCATGAGCTACAAAACTGCGTGGTACCTCTGCCATCGCATTCGTGCTGCCATGAAGGAAGCGGATCGGCCAATGCTCGACGGTACTATTGAGATGGACGAAACTTATGTCGGCGGGAAAGAACGCTGCGGTACCAGAGGATGGAATACTCCCCACAATAACAAAGATATCGTGATCGGTATTCGGCAACGTGGCGGAGAACTTCGCTTCTTCCATGCTAGCGACATTAAGTCGGGAACGCTGGCAAAGTACATTAAGGAAAATGTAAGTGCTGACGTAGATATCATGGTCACTGATGAAATGCCCGCCTACCCGAAGGCAATGATTTCTGCGGGCGTCCATGGTTCCAAACACAAGACGATCCGCCATAAATCCAAAATCTACGTTGACGGGGATATTCACACCAATACCGTTGAATCTGCATTCTCTCTCCTGAAGCGCGGGATTATGGGAAGCTGGCACAAAATCAGCGCAAAACACCTCCCCGCATACTTGGATGAGATGACATTCCGGTTCAATCGCCGAAAGAACGCGAACTTGTTTCTCGATACCTTGCGTCATATGATTACCGCCCCGGTGCTCACGTTTGAGAAGCTGACCGGATAGGAGGAGTGATGTCTATAGAAGGTAAATTCGGAGCCAAACTCCAGTATCCTCCAAACTACGGATTCAAGTGCCCCAACTGCGGTAAAGAAATCCTCATCCGTGTTGATCTTTCTCTCCTGCCTCCCGAATCCGGACGCCAGGAGTTTGAATTGCGGTGCCCCCATCGCCCTTGTGAGTGGGAAGGGATTCTGACTGGGGATGATGCCTATCCGGTTCAATCTGCAAACGATTGAAGACATTCTCCTTTCCGCAATTCTTGCAAACCACTTTTGTGCTTACACTAATAACGTTGGTTGAAATTCTGAACAGCTCAGTGCCGCAATCACAGTGAACCCGTCTCGGGTATTGAGAAAAACTCAACGGTAGGCACGTAGAGCCACGGTTGCGGCTTCCACAGCTACGGCAACGACGATACCGCTAAGGGTCAACCCTAGGAAGGCAACTAGGATGGCGACAACTTTGGATTTTCTTCTGA
>Ga0070741_10001010_pt1 | contig 91711 bp, 84 predicted proteins | sample Coa_R1_4_FD_66440 | JGI IMG/M metagenome (GOLD analysis project Ga0070741, IMG submission 66440) | Surface soil microbial communities from Centralia Pennsylvania, which are recovering from an underground coalmine fire - Coalmine... | ecosystem: Environmental > Terrestrial > Soil > Unclassified ...
CGGAAAACCGGTTTCCACTTTTCCGGATCATGCTGTAGCCGCTGACGGGGGAAACAATGGCAGCACCACGCGACAAATTGGGCAGGCCGATCGTCGTCGTCACCGGCATGGGGGTTGCGACCTCGCTCGGCGCCGGCAAGTCGGACAATTGGAAGAAGCTCACGGCCGGCGAATCCGGCATCCGCACCATCACGCGCTTTCCGATCGAAGGCCTGAAGACGACCATGGCCGGCACGGTCGATTTCGTGCACGTCGAGCCGTTCTCCTCGACCGACCTGTCTGAGCGGCTCGCCGATCTCGTCACCGAGGAAGCCATCGCGCAATCCGGCATCGGAAGTCGCGGGGACTTCCCGGGACCGTTGTTTCTGGCGAACGCGCCGATCGAGCTCGAATGGCCGCAGCGCGACGAACTCGCGCGCGCCGTCGGGAAGACCGAATTCAAATACGACGACCTGCTGCGTGTCAGCGGCGGTGGACGCTTCACGCCCTGGCACCGCCGTTTCCTGTTCGGCTCGATCTCCGATCATCTCGCCGAGCGATTCGGCACCAAGGGCTCGCCGATCTCGCTTTCGACGGCTTGCGCCTCGGGCGCAACCGCGATCCAGCTCGGCGTCGAAGCCATCAGGCGCGGCGAGACCGATGCGGCGCTGTGCGTTGCGACCGAAGGCTCGGTCAATCCGGAAGCGCTGATCCGCTTCTCCCTGCTCTCGGCCCTCTCCACCCAGAACATCCCGCCGCAGGCCGCCTCAAAGCCGTTCTCGAAGAACCGCGACGGTTTTGTCATGGCCGAAGGCGCCGGCGCGCTGGTGCTGGAGAGCTATGAGGCTGCGAAGGCGCGCGGCGCGACTATCCTCGGCGTGCTCGCCGGCTGCGGCGAGCTGACCGACTCGTTCCACCGCACCCGCTCGAGCCCGGACGGCAAGCCGATCATCGGCTGCGTGCGCAAGGCGCTCGCCGATGCCGGCATGACGCCTGAGCAGATCGACCACATCAACGCCCACGGCACGGCGACCCCCGAGAACGACAAGATGGAGTATCTCGGCATCTCGACCGTATTCGGTGAGCGCGCCAAGCAGATTCCGATCTCCTCCAACAAGTCGATGGTCGGCCATACCATCTCCGCCGCCGGCGCGGTGGAGGCGGTGTTCTCGTTGCTCACGCTGGAGCACCAGCGGATCCCGCCGACTATCAACTACGAGATTCCGGATCCGGCTATTCCCTTCGACGTGGTGCCGAACAAGGCGCGCGATGCCAAGGTCACGGCCGTGATGTCGAACTCGTTCGGCTTCGGCGGCCAGAACGCGTCGTTGATCCTGACCCGCGAACCGGCCTGATCCGTAAACCTGATGGCGTCGCTCGTTGCTCGCGCCAAGGCCGGCATCGGCCGCGCCGCCAAGCCGCTCAGCGAAGCGGCGATCGGCGCGCTGACCGTTGGCCTGTTGCGCACCACGCGCTATTTCGATGCGGACCGGACGGCGGATGCCTTCGCCCGCATCGCGCAGCTCATCGGGCCGCTGCTGCGCGAGCAGCGCATCGGCCGCGCCAATCTCACGGCAGCCTTCCCGGAAAAGTCGCCGGAGGAAATCGAAGCGATCCTCGCCGGCGTCTGGGACAATCTCGGGCGCATGGGCGCCGAGTTCGCCCATCTCGACCACATCTGGGATTTCGAGGAAGAATATCCCGACAACGGCCGCATCGAACTCGCGCCGGGAACGCAGAAGCTGTTCCACAAGCTCCGGCTCGACGGCAAGCCGGCGCTGATCTTCGCAAGCCACCTCGCCAATTGGGAGTTGCCCGCGCTCGCCGCAGTCGCCCACGGGCTTGATACGGCGATCCTCTACCGCAGGCCCAATATCGCCTCTGCCGCGGATATCATCCAGCAGATCCGGCAGGTGAAGATGGGCACGCTGATCCCTGCGGGACGCGACGCGCCGCTCAGGCTCGCGGAGGCGCTCAAGAACGGCCAGCACGTCGCGATGCTGGTGGATCAGTACCTGACCAGCGGTGTCGAGGTCACCTTCTTCGGCCGCAAGACCCGCGCCAACCCGACGCTGGCGCGGTTGCTCCGGCAGGTCGAGTGCCCCGTGCACGGCGTGCGCATCATCCGGCTCCCCGGCCGCCGCTTCCGTGCCGAGCTAAGCGAGGAAGTGATTCCAGTGCGCGACGACAAGGGGCAGATCGATATTCAGGGCACGACCCAGGCCGTGACTTCAGTCGTCGAAGGCTGGATCCGCGAGCATCCGGAGCAATGGCTGTGGCTGCATCGGCGATGGCGGTAGTTATCGCCACCGTCGTTCCGGGGCGCGCGACAGCGCGAACCCGGAACCTCGAGATTCCGGGTCTGGTGCTCACGCACCATCCCGGAATGACGCTGCGCGTCACCTGCCCGTCTTCACCTTGGTCCAGAGCCGGTTGATGATCCGCTGGGTCGCGGGATCACGGGCGGTGATGACGAACAGCTTCTGCAGCGTGGCGTCGTCGGGATAGATGTTCCTGTCGTTGAGGATTCCGGGATCGATCAGCTTCTGACTCGCCAGATTGCCGTTGGCATATGACAGGAAGTCGGAATTCTTGGCGGCCACTTCGGGCCGGTAGAGATAATTGATCAGCTCGTAAGCTTCCGCGACATGCTGTGCGTCGGCCGGGATTGCGAGATTGTCGAAGAACATCTGCGCGCCCTGCTTCGGGATTGCATAGCCGATCTCGATGCCGTTCCTGGCTTCCGCAGCACGCGCCCGCGCCTGCATGATGTCGCCCGACCAGCCGACGACCAGGCAAATCTCGCCCGTGGCGAGCGCGCTCAAATATTCCGACGAATGAAACTTCCGGACATAGGGCCTGATCTTGCTGATAAGATCGGCAGCCTTCTCGAGATCAGCCTGCCTGGTGGAGTTCGGATCGAGTCCGAGATAGCCGAGCGCGGCGGGAAAGATATCATCCGCGGAATCCAGCATGTGGACGCCGCAATCCCTGAACTTGGCGAGATTCTCCGGCTTGAAGACGATATCCCAGCTGTCGATCCTGCCGTCAGGACCGAGCACCTCGTGCATCTTCTTCACGTTGTAGCCGATGCCGGTGGTGCCCCACATGTAGTTCACGGCATAGAGGTTACCGGGATCATAGGTCGCGAGATGCTCCGTCACGAACGGCCAGGCGTTGGCCAAATTGGGCAGCTTCGCCTTGTCGAGCTTCTGGAACACATTCGCCTTGATCTGCCGCTGCAGGAAATACGCGGTGGGCACAACGACATCATAGCCGGATTTGCCCGCAAGCAGCCGCGTCTCCAGCGTCTCATTGGCATCGAAGGTATCGTAGACGACCTTGATGCCGGTCTCCTTGGTGAAATCCTCCAGCACGCCCGGCGCGATGTAGTTCGACCAATTGTAGAAATTGACCGTGCGCTCCTCGGCTCGCGTTGGAGCTGGCAGCAAAACGGCCGCGAGGATGATCGCAGCGGCTGCAAGATCATGGAGAGATCGTCCCACGCCCCTCATATGCTCACGTCTTCCGCCGATGCACCGCATCCGACAACCGCTCCAGCGCAGTATCGAGGGTGGAATCCTTCTTCGCAAAGCAGAAGCGCACCACCGAGGTCACCGCATCCTGCTCGTAGAACGCAGATACCGGTATCGCCGCGACCTTGTAGTCTGTGACAATGCGCCGACAGAAGGCCTCGTCGGTTTCGTTGAGGCCGAGCGGCGACAGGTCGACGGTCAGGAAATAGGTGCCCTGCGAGCGCAGCACCGGAAAGCCGATGCTCTCGAGCCCGGCCGTCAGCCGGTCGCGGCTGCGCGCAAGGTCCTTGCGCATGTTGAGGAAATAGTCGTCGGCCTTGCCGAGCCCATACGCCACTGCGGCCTGCAGGTTCGGCGCTGTGGTGAAGGTGAGAAACTGGTGGACCTTGGCCGCCACCCGCAACAGCTGTGGCGCGGCGCAGACGAAACCGACCTTCCAGCCTGTCAGCGAAAAGATCTTGCCTGCGGACCCGACCTTGATGGTGCGATCGCGCATGCCGGGGATGGTGATCAAGGGAATATGCTCACGTCCGTCGAAGATCACGTGCTCCCAGACCTCATCGCAGATCGCGATCGAGTCGAACTCCTGGCAGAACCGGGCGAGCAACTCGAGGTCCTCGCGCGGATAGACCACCGCGGCCGGGTTGAGCGGATTGTTGAACAGCACCGCCTTGGTCTTGCGGTTGAAGGCGCCCCTGAGCATCTCCTCCGAGAGCCGCCAATGCGGCGGCTCCAGCCGGAGCAAGCGCGGGATGCCACCGGCCTGACGAATGATGGGCAGATAGGAATCATAGACCGGCTGGAAGACGATGACCTCGTCGCCCGGCTCGACCACGGCGAGGATGGCAGATGTCAGCGCCTCCGTGCCGCCCGAGGTCACCATCACCTCCGTCATGGGATCGAGCTTGAGCCCGTGCCAGTGCCCGTAATGGGTCGCAATCGCCTGCCTGAGCTCGGGGATCCCCATCATCGAGGGGTACTGGTTATAGCCGTTCACCGTCGCGTCGGCCGCGGCGCGGCGGATGTCCTCAGGACCGGGATCGTCCGGAAAGCCCTGGCCGAGATTGATGGCGTTGTTGTCGCGCGCGGCTTGCGACATCGCCTCGAAGACGGTGACGGGAAGGTTGCCGAAAACCTTGTTCAGGGAAGGCATGGTGACGATCAGCCGCCCGTCCTGGTCGGCAGACCTGCCGCCTTCCAGCCGATAATGCCTCCGGCCAAATGCTTGTCATAGGCAAGGCCCGCAGCCTGCGCCGCCAGCGAGGCGGTCACTGAGCGCTTGCCCGAACGGCAGGCAAAGACCACCTGCTTGCCCTGAGGATCCGGGATCGCGGCGGGGTCGAAGGTCGAAAGCGGGACTACAACGCCGCCGGGATAGGCTTCCGCAGCCACCTCATTGGGTTCTCGAACGTCAACTAGGAGGTAGCGCCCTTCCGCCATCCCAGTCGACACATCTGCCGGCGTCAAATCATGCACCTTGTGATCCGCCACGTACTTCCTCCAACAATCTCATCCAGCACGCGAGCTTGGGTCGGCATGCGGCCACAACCTCCCCCTTCGCGCAGCAAAAATCAAGCGTGACAAGCGCTTAGCAGCTCAACCGAAGCTAGATCGTGATCTGCGTCCCGACCTCGACCACGCGCCCACTTGGGATCTGGAAATAGTCGGTGGCGTCGTTGGCCGTGCGGCTCAGTGCGATGAACAGATGGTCCTGCCAGCGTGGCATGCCCGAATGTGCCGCGGGCTTGAGCGCGCGGCGGGACAGGAAGAAGGAGGTCGACATGATGTCGAACTGCCAGCCGAGCTTGCGGGCAATCGCCAGCGCCTTCGGGACGTTTGGTGTCTCCATGAAGCCGAAGCGCAGCGTCACCTTGGTGAAGGTCGGGCTGACCTGCTCGAGCTTCACCCGCTCGGCGATATCGACCCGCGGCGTCGATGCAGGCTCGATGGTGAGAATGACGTTCTTTTCATGCAGCACCTTGTAGTGCTTCAGACTGTGCATGAGCGCGGTCGGCGCGCTGTTGGGATCACTGGTCAGGAACACGGCCGTGCCGGAGACACGCTGCGGCGGCTTCTTCTCCAGCATGGCCACGAGCTCGGCGAGCGGGAATTCCAGCTTGCGCGACTTGTCGAACAGCAGCCGGCTGCCGCGCCGCCAAGTGTACATCAGCAGCATCACCCAGGCGCCGAGCGCGAGCGGCACCCAGCCGCCCTCCCAGACCTTCAGAAGGTTTGCGGCCATGAAAGTGAGATCGAGGAACAGGAACGGCGCGATCAGGGCAGCGGCCGCGAACGGCGACCAGCGCCAGACCTTCCAGATCACCACGAAGCCCATCATGGCGGTCACCACCATGGTCCCGGTCACCGCGATACCATAGGCCGAGGCCAGTGCGCTCGACGACTTGAACATGAACACCAGCAGCAACACCGCGATCAGCAGCATCCGGTTGATGCGCGGAATGAAGATCTGCCCGGATTGCGATTCCGACGTGTGGCGTATCTCAAAGCGCGGCAACAAGCCGAGTTGGATCGCCTGGCGCGTCAGCGAATAGGCACCGCTGATGACGGCCTGACTCGCGATCACCGTCGCGACGGTCGCCAGCCCCACCATCGGCAACAGCGCCCAATCCGGAAACATCAGGAAGAACGGATTTTCGATGGCCTTGGGATTGCCCATCACCAGCGCGCCCTGCCCCAGATAGTTGGCCGCAAGCGAGGGTAGCACGATGAACAGCCAGGCGGTCTGGATCGGCCGTTTGCCGAAATGGCCCAGGTCGGCATAGAGCGCCTCCGCACCGGTCACGGCGAGGAACACCGCGCCCAAGGTCACGAAAGCGATAATGCCGTGGCTGAGCATGAAGGAGACGGCATAGAGCGGATTGAGCGAGAGCAGCACCTCGGGCTGGCGCGCAATCTCCGGCAGCGCCGCGAGCCCGATCACCACGAACCACACCAGCATGATGGGACCAAAGAACGCCGCGACACGTGCTGTCCCGCGCGACTGCACCGCAAACAGCGCCAGCAGGATGACCACCGTGACCGGCACCACATAGGGGTCGAGCGAGGACGTGACGAGCTTGATGCCTTCGATCGCTGACAGCACTGACAGCGCCGGCGTGATCACCGCATCGCCATAGAATAGCGCGCCGCTGATGATACCGAGCAGGACGATGGTACCGGCCGCCTTGGTGACCGCGCGCTGCGCCAGCGCCATCAGGGCCAACGTGCCGCCTTCGCCGTGGTTATCCGCGCGCAGCAGGATCACCACATACTTCAAGGTCACCACGATGATCAGCGCCCAGAGGATCAGCGACGTCACCCCCATGACCGCGAACCGAGTCACCTCTCCTCCGTTGCTCGCGGCCACCACGGCTTCGCGCAGCGCATAGAGGGGGCTGGTGCCGATGTCGCCATAGACGACGCCGATGCTGCCCAGGGTCAGCGCGGCGAAGCCGGCGGTCGAATGGGCATCCGCATGCCCGTTGGCCACCCTCGTTTCCGGGGCGGGAGCTGCAACATCAGTGGTCATGGGAACCGAGCCTCAAAGGCTTTTTTCACTGCAACGTTGGCAAAGTGAGGCGCGCTTATAGTCCGGCGTCAGGTGCATAGCCTAGCCTGAATCTGCGATAGCGGCATGCGAAAACGCATAAATTTCCGGACCGTTGCAATACCGGCCAATCGCGATTTTCCCTTTACGGGAATTATCGCGGCCGTCCAGCCCCAAAAAAGGGCAGCATGGGTCGCAGCTCCTTTTAAGGTTCTATAATACCATTACGGTTTGAGATCGGGCGGCAGCGCCGGATCCTCGCGCATCAGGGTGATGGTCACGCGGCGGTTGGCGGACAGCGAGGGATCATCGGGAAACAGCGGCTGGGTGTCTGCCCTCCCCGAGACCTCAAAGATGTGCGACGCCGGCAGGCCCTCATGCTCCAGGATCGCGCGCACCGCGTTGGCACGATCCGCCGACAGGTCGAACGCGCCATAATCGCTGCGCGAGGCCAGGAACCCGGCGGAGGTGTGGCCCGCAATGGCGATGCGCAAGGGCGTTTGCTTGAGCGGGATGGCGAGCTTCTCGATCAGCCGCCTGGTGCGCTCATAGGGCTCCTTGGAGCCGTCGGCGAACATCGAGCGGCCGTCCTGGTCCACGATCTCGAGATTGAGACCCTGCTTGGTTTCCTCAAAGATGATGTGCTTGGAGATCTCGGTGAGTTCCGGCATGTCCTGCAGCGCCTGCCGCAGCGAGGCCGACGCGAGCGCAAATTCGCGGTCGATCTTCAGCTTCGCGCCGTTGGCCCGGTCCTGCTGCTCGGGACTCGGCGTATTGGAGGCCTCGTCGGGCGCGATATGCTCGCTGTTCTTGAGTTTCGGGCGGGTCGGCAGACCGTCGGTTTCGAGAACGCCGGAATAGCGCGAGTCGGATTGCACGCCGAAGGCGTCGCGCATGGAGCCGGCGATGATCTTGAGCTTGTTGGCATCCTGGCTCGAGAAGGCGACGAGCATCACGAAGAAGCTCGTCAGCAGCCCCATCAGGTCGGCGAAGGTCACGAACCAGCCGTGACCGCCGCCATGCGCATCGCCGCGTTTCTTCTTGGCCATCCCGTCAACTCCACCGCGTCAATGCGGGATTGCCTAAGCCGGTACCGGCTCGCCTTCCTCGTGGCGATGCTTCTCCGGCAAGTAGGCGAGCAGCATCTCGCGCACCAAGGCTGGGCTCTTGGAATCGCGGATCATCAGGATTCCGTCGATGATCAGGGTGCGGTTGGTCTCTTCATCCAGCAGCTTGCCATGCAGCTTGTCGGCGATCGGCAGACAGAGCAGGTTCGCGACCAGCGCGCCGTAGAGCGTCGCGAGCAAGGCGGTCGCCATGAACGGGCCGAGCTTGGAGGGGTCGGTCATGTTGGCGAACATCTGCACCATGCCGATCAGGGTACCGATCATGCCGAAGGCAGGCGCGCAGTCCCCGATGGCGCGGTAGATCTTGCTGCCTTCGTCGAGATGCATCAGGAAATTGTCGCGGTCGCGTTCGAGATTGTCGCGGATGAATTCGAGGTCGTAACCGTCGGCCACGTAGCGAATGCCCTTGGCCAGGAACGGCTCGTCGGTCTCGACCTTTTCCAGACCCACCGGTCCCTGCTTGCGCGCGATCTCGGCGATGCGGGCAAGTTCGTCCACGAGGTCGCGGGCGGAGAGCCGGCTCATGGTGAAGGCGTATTTCATGCCGAGCGGCACCCCGTGCAGGATGACGTTGAGCGGAAAGCGGATCATCGTCGCCGAGAACGATCCGCCGAAGATGATGATGACGGCGTGATCGCTGACGAAAATACCGAAGTCTCCGCCGAGCAGCATCAGTGTCGCAATGACAATGGTGCCGGCGACCAGACCTGCGCCCGTCATAATATCCATGGGAGACTCCAACGCCTACGCGAACCCGCCGCCATCCTGACGACGCGCAGCCCGAATTGGGCCACGTTGGAAAACCCTAGATGGCCGCCATTAAAGACGCGTAAAGGTTAAGCGGCAAATGCCGCGGCGCGAGGGAACGGCGCACCCGTCATGCGCCAAGACGAGGCGGGTAAGCGGCAAGGTCGGCGATGCGGACGTGACATCAACATTCTGCTAACCATATAAGACGGGCGTGTTTCCTCCGTCCCGAGCAAGCTGATCCTTATCAAGGCGTTCCAGACCCCGGACACCGGGAGTGTCGAGGCAGACCATGTCGAATAGAGATCCCATCAACTGGATGCTGTCCGAGGCCATCGGCTCGCTGGCCCGGGCCGAGCGGCTCCGCCAGCAGTTTTTCGTCCTGCAGTCGCAGTCAGCGCGGGAATCCTGCTGGGAGCCGCCGATCGACGTCCTTGAGACGGAGGCGGAGCTGCTCATCCTGGTCGCCCTGCCCGGCGTCGAACCCGAGAAGGTCGACGCGGTCATTGATAGCGAGGGCGTGCTCACCATCAGCGGCCATCGCACGCTGCCCGACGAGCTGCGCAACGCCCGCATCCACCGCCTCGAGCTGCCGCAGGGCCGGTTCGAGCGCCGCATTGCGCTGCCCGCCGGGCGCTATGCGGTCAGCCGCTTCGCCGTCAATGGCTGCGTCGCCTTCCGTCTCGCCAAATCCTGAAAACGGAGATCGCCAATGCCGCCCGATTCCGGACAAGCGACTTCCAACGCCACGACCTCAAACACCATGTCAGACACCAACGCCGCCCGCATCCCTGACGATGCTCTGATCATCGTTCCCGTACGCAATATCGTGCTCTTTCCGGGCATTGTGGCGCCGATCACCATCGCTCGCGCTAAATCGATCGCCGCAGCCCAGCAGGCCCTGCGCGAGCAGCGGCCTGTCGGCATCCTGTTGCAGCGCGACGCCGAAGTGAACGATCCCGGCCCGGAGGACCTCTACCGGGTCTGCACCATAGCGAACATTGTGCGCTACATCACCGGGCATGACGAGACCCATCACGTGATCTGCCAGGGCGTGTCGCGCGCACGCGTGCTCGACTATCTGCCCGGCACGCCATTCCCGGTGGCGCGCGTGCAGAATATTCCGGAGCCGACCAACTCATCGCCGGAGATCGAGGCGCGCTCTCTCAACCTGCAGCGCCAGGCCATCGAAGCCGTGCAATTGCTGCCGCAGGCACCGCCCGAGCTCGTCGCCGCCTTCCAGTCGACCACCGCGCCCGGCGCGCTCGCCGACATGGCGGCCGCCTATATGGATGTCAAGCCGCAGGACAAGCAGGAGATCCTGGAGACCGTCGACCTCGCCAAGCGGATGGAGAAGGTCTCCGCATTGCTGGCCGAGCGGCTGGAGGTGCTTCGGCTGACCAACGAGATCGGCCAGAAGACCAAGGCCGCCTTCGACGAGCGCCAGCGCGAGGCGATCCTGCGCGAACAGATGGCGACCATCCAGCGCCAGCTCGGGGAAGGTGACGGTAAGGCGGCCGAAGTCGCCGAGCTGAATGCGGCGATCGCCAAGGCGGGCATGTCGCCGGAAGCGGAAAGCCAGGCGCGCAAGGAGCTGCAACGCTATGAACGCATGCCGGAAGCCGCGGCGGAGTCCGGCATGGTGCGCTCCTATCTCGACTGGCTGATCGACCTGCCCTGGAAGCTGCCGGACGAGAAGCCGATCGACATCAAGGAGGCCCGCCGCATCCTCGACGAGGATCATTTCGGGCTCGAGAAGATCAAGAGCCGGATCATCGAATATCTCGCTGTGCGCAAGCTCGCGCCGCAAGGCAAGGCACCGATCCTGTGCTTCGCCGGTCCTCCGGGCGTCGGCAAGACCTCGCTCGGCCAATCGATTGCGCGCGCCATGGCACGGCCCTTCGTTCGGGTCAGCCTTGGCGGCGTGCATGACGAGGCTGAAATCCGCGGCCATCGCCGCACCTATATCGGAGCGCTGCCCGGCAACATCATCCAGGGCATCAAGAAGGCCGGCGCGCGCAATTGCGTGATGATGCTGGACGAGATCGACAAGATGGGGCGCGGCATTCAGGGCGACCCGTCGGCCGCCATGCTGGAGGTGCTCGATCCCGAGCAGAACGCAACCTTCCGCGACAATTATCTCGGCGTGCCCTTCGATCTCTCCCGCGTGGTCTTCATCGCGACCGCCAACATGCTCGACACGGTCCCCGGACCGCTTTTGGACCGCATGGAGATCATCAGCCTTGCGGGCTATACCGAGGATGAGAAGCTGGAGATCGCCGGGCGCTATCTGGTGCGCCGGCAGCTTGAGGCCAATGGACTGACGGCCGAGCAGGCCGAGATCGACCCCGAAGCATTGCGGCAGATCATCAAGGGATACACACGCGAAGCTGGAGTCCGTTCGCTGGAACGGGAGATCGGCCGCGCGCTGCGCCATGCCGCGGTGCAGATCGCGGAGGGCTCGTCGCAGAAGGTGACCATTCTGCCCAAGGACCTCACCGCTATCCTTGGACAGCCGCGCTTCGAGGGCGAGATTGCGCTGCGCACCAGCGTGCCCGGTGTCGCGACCGGGCTTGCCTGGACGCCGGTCGGTGGCGACATCCTGTTCATCGAGGCCACCCGCGTCCCTGGCAGGGGTGCACTGATCCTCACGGGCCAGCTCGGCGAGGTCATGCGCGAGAGCGTGCAGGCTGCGTTGACATTGGTGAAGAGCCGCGCCTCCCAGCTCGGTATCGACCCTGCGCTGTTCGAGAAAAGCGACATCCATGTGCACGTGCCCGCCGGCGCGACGCCAAAGGATGGCCCAAGCGCGGGTGTCGCCATGTTCACCGCACTCACCTCGCTCTTCACCGACCGCACGGTGCGAAGCGACACCGCCATGACCGGGGAGATTTCGCTGCGCGGTCTTGTGCTGCCGGTCGGCGGCATCAAGGAAAAGGTGGTCGCGGCCGCGGCCGCCGGGCTTTCGCGCGTGATGCTGCCAGCCCGCAATCGCAGGGACTATGACGACATCCCCAAAACCGCGCGCGACAAGCTCGAATTCATCTGGCTCGAGCAGGTCGACGACGCCATCGCCAATGCACTTGCCGAGGCGCCGCAGCCGGCGGCTGCCGCGGAGTAGTGGGGAAATGTGACCGCCTCCGGAACACTACCTAGGGGCTCTCACTTAAGATAACGAGCCGAATAGGCTGCGCTGCCGGTTTGGCTAATAATCCGTTGCGTCAGATGTTATCGGCCTTCTTTGGAGGCAGACATGGCCAGCGAAACCATCAAGGCTCTTTTGATGATTACCCTGTTCGGCGTTCTCGAAGCCCTCCTCTATCTGCCGCAGTCGATCAATACGCAGGCCATCAAGCGCTGGCTACTTGTGCACCGGCCCCATTGGCCGACGCACGTGCCAGTCAGCTACGCCCTGATCCCGGTTCGAGCCAGGCGCAGCCGACGCCGAGTTTGAGGTCATTCCGGGGCACGCGAAGCGTGAACCATGGTGCGCAATTGCGCACGTGACAATCTTGAGATTGCGGGATCGACGCTGCAGCGCCGCCTCGTAATGAGGGTCCTTCAGATCCGTCCCGCCCGGTCCCGCAGCCGATAGAATTGCAAGGCCGTATTGGCGGTCTTGCCCTGCAGCCGCGTAAAGCTTGCGCAATATTGATCCAGATCGGCCGGAGCAAATTCGGCCTTTCCCGCCTTCAACAGCAGTAGCGCCTTCGCGGTCTCCCAGCAAAAGCCGGCAGCTTTCGCCAGCACCATCATCTGCTCGACGCGTTTCTGCACCAGCGCCCGTTCGATCACGCCGATGGAAACATCGCACAGCCGCGACAGCGCAATTGCGGTGCGGTCAAAATCCTTCGCCCTGGCGAACCTGAGGATGCTTGCCTCGTCGAGTTTGCCCTGCGCATGCAGCTCCTCGATCTCGTGTCGTGCGTCGCGAAATATCCCCGAGCCGGCGCGGGCCATGCGCTGCAGCCGCTCGCTGGCGGCGGCCACGGCGGCGCGGATCTGGTCCGCCTGCCGGGGTTTTGCCGCCTCCAGCGTAGCCCTCACCTCGTCGGAGACGCGCTGGAACAGGCTGATCAGCTCGTGGCGGGGGATATCGGGACGCGACCAAACACAAAGCGCCAGCCGGTTGTCCTCAAGCGCTTTATCGACCAGGGCCGAGAAGCCGTAGCTCGAAAAGCGCGAACCGTCGTTTTCGGCCGTGCTCGACACCACCGCCAAATTGCCGCGCGTGAGCAGCACGTCGGTGACGCTCTCGTGGACCTCGCTGCGCTTGGAGATCGCGAGCAGATGATCCTGGCTCATGGTCCGCGCATTCTCGACCAGCATCTCCTCCGTGACGCGCTCGGATGCCGACAGCACGGGTCCTGCGACCTCGATCACAGGATCAAAGGCGAGCCTGCGGATGATATTCAAGGGCGCATCGATCGCGTGCGCAAGCCGGCTGCCGAACGCGATGCGTGCCGCGAGCTCGACGCCCTCGACGAGCCGCGTCATGACCTCGTCGAACAATTCGAGCTGCGGTTCGGAGAAGCTGCCAGACGCCGACATGAAGAGGTCGGTCACCCGGCGCAGCACGTCGGCGCGGCGCGACAGGCTTCCGCCGCCGATCGCATCCTCAAGCTGGTCCAACAGTCCTTCGTACGCGCCCATCGCTCACCCCGGCCTGCCGCCCGCCGCCCGCGCAGCCGGCACCGTCGCGCTGCGAAGCGGCGCCGCGAACTCGGCCATGAAACGCGCCTGCGGCACCGGGCGCGCGAACAGAAAGCCTTGCGCGTATTCCACGCCCGACTTGCGCAGCATCTGAAACTGATGCTCGGTCTCGACGCCCTCCGCGGTGACTGCCATTTCGAGGCCACGCGCCAGCGCCAGCACCGAGGCGATCACGGCCGCACAATCCCGCCGGTGCTGCGCGCCCTGGATGAAGGACTTGTCGATTTTGATCTTGTCGAAGGGGAAATTGGTCAGATAGCTCGCCGAGGAATAGCCGGTGCCGAAATCGTCCAACGCCAAGGTGATGCCGAGATTCTTCAGCTGCCGGATGGTCTGCAGATGCGTGGCCTGGTTGTCGAGCAGCGCCGACTCCGTGATCTCGAGTTCCAGCCGTTCCGGATTGAGGGACGATTCGACCAGCGCGCAGAGCACCACATCGAACAGATTGCCTTTGTTGAACTGGAATGCCGAAAGGTTGACCGAAATCCGCAGCGCCTCGGGCCAACAGGCCGCGTCCTTGCAGGCCTGCTGCAGAATCCAGTCGCCGAGCGGCATGATAAGCCCGCTGGCCTCGGCAATCGGGATGAACTCCTCGGGGCCGATCAGGCCGCGCTCTGGATGACGCCAGCGCACCAGGGCTTCGCCACCGCACAGCGTCTGCGTTCTCACGTCGATGATCGGCTGGTAGTGCAGCTCGAATTGACCCTTCTTGATGGCCTCGCGCAACTCGTTCTCGATGGTCTTATGGGCCTCCGCGTTCCTCATCATTTCAGGCCGATACAGCCTGAAATCATTGCGGCCGTCGGCTTTCGCGGCATAAAGCGCGAGATCCGCCTTCTTGAGGAGGTCGCTCGGATCACTGCCGTCTGAGGGGGATCGCGCAATCCCGATGCTGGTGCCGACCATCACCTGATGGCCGTTCAGCTCGATCGGCCGCGCAATGGTGTCGATGATCCGCAGCGCCAGCGCGATCGTCGCTTCATTGTCATCGGTCTCCAGCGGCTGGATGATGGCGAACTCGTCGCCGCCCAGGCGCGCCAGCACGTCGCTGTCGCGCAAGCTTGCCTTGAGGCGGCGCGCAACCTCGATCAGCAGCTGGTCGCCGGCGGCATGGCCGAGCGTATCGTTGACGTTCTTGAACCGGTCGAGATCGAGCATAAATACGGCGAAATTCTCGGTCGCGACATTGTCGCGGCGCCGGACGCCTGCCTTCAGCATCCTGGTCAGGAAGGTCCGGTTCGGCAGCCCTGTCAGCAGGTCGTGCTCGGCGAGATAGGCGATCTTCTGCTCGTTGCGCGCCCGGTCGGTGATGTCCTCATGCGTCGTCAGCCAGCCGCCGTCCGGCATGATGTGACGGTTGATCGAAACGATGCGGCCATCGGCGAGTTCCTGGACCTCCGCGCTCTTCCTCGTGTGCTCCGCCATGTAGACATGGGGATCGACCTTGAAGAAGTGCGTGCCCTTCTGCCTGCGCAACTCGACGATTTCGGACAGGCGCGTGCCGGGCGCGACCTGCTCGGCCGCCAGATGATAGATCTCGGCGTAGCGGCGGTTCGAGACCACGACCCTCTGCTCGGCGTCAAAAAGGCATACCCCGTGCGACATGTTGTTGATGGCGGCGTCGAAGCGCGCATTCATCCGCTCCAGCGCCGCGGCATTGGCGACCAGGAGATCCTGGTCGTGCTTGTGCTGGGTGATGTCCTCATGGGTGGCAATCCAGCCACCGCCGGGAATCTTGTTGCGGCGGATGAAGACGGTTCGTCCGTCCTGGAGCGCGTGTGTCTGCGTTGGCAAGCTCATGACCGCGTCAACGTATTCATCGACGGTCAGGTCTGAGGTTTCGCCATTGCGCAAATGGGTTTCGAGCAATGCACGCAGCGGCGTACCTGGCCGCATCTCATCGTCCCGCAGCCCATACATTTCGCGAAAGCGCTGGTTGGAGATGACGATGCGTTTCTCCGCATCGAACATGACGAGGCCGCTCGGCATGTTGCTGAGAGCCACTTCGAACAGCCCGTTGACGCCTGCCAATCGGCTGGCCATCTTGCGGACGAAATATCCAAGCACCGCGATGACAAGGACGATGATCGCCGTGTTGAGCGCCTCGCGCCCGGCACGCGCGCGCCATGGCGCGAGAATCTCGTTGGTGCTCTGTGCGACCGCAAGCACCAGGGGATACAACTCGCTCTCCCGGTAGCTGTTGAGGCGGACGACCCCATCCACCGACGATCTGATCTCGACGGAGCCGGATTTCGAGGTCCGCAAATGTTCGAAGAGGCCACTTAAGGCCATGTCCTTGCCGACATTGACTTCATCGAAGGGCCTGCGCACCAGGAGCTTGCCGCTGCGGGTCGCGAGCAGGATCGCGCCCTCCCGACCGATATCGAGCTGCTGGTAGAAGTTCTGGAAATAGTCGGGCCAGACCAAGACCACTGCAACGCCGCCGAAGCTGCCATCGGCCTTGTTGAAGCGCCGCGAGACCGGGATGACCCAATCCTGGATGTTGCGCGCGCGGATCGGTGCCCCGATGAAAAGCTCACGTGCCTCGTTGCCGACGTGGTATTTGAAATATTCGCGATCCGAATTGCCGAACGAGCGCCAGCTCTGCTGCGAACTGACGATCTGCTCGCCCCGTTGATCGACGACGGCAAAGCCGCGCAGCTCGGGATTTTGCGCCACCTCGTCCCGGAACCACGACGCAATGCGTTCGCGGCCGCCGGGTGGCTCCAGATCACCGTGCTCCAGCCGCTCGACCACGCTGGTCAACAGCGTGTCGGCGGTGTGGAAGGTCAGCTCCGCATGCTGCATCAGGGATTTCAGAAGATTTTCGTTGTCGCGCCTGCCGTCGACGAGTTCCGCAGTCCGTTGCTCCAGGATGCGCGATGTTTCGAGGCCAATGATGACGGCACAGACGATCAGCACGAAGCCGAGCGTCACCGTCGCGACACTCGCCGCCAACTGGACCAGTTTCGCCAAAACTGCCACCCCATGCGCGAGCTCGATCTGATCATGCGTGGATTTGCTAACAGCGGATCCTGGGTTCAATCGGGTTGAATTTTGTTCGCAAAATCATTGCGTTGACACAAAGTCGCGCGGGCCCCGGAGGGTCTCGCACCGGGCATGAAACCGAGCCCCGCCCGCGCGGGGGATCGGCCCGATCAAAGCACGCGCATGGTCGGCGATAGATTAACGAGATACCGAAGCTTGTCTGGACCCGTATTCGTACGGAGCTAGCGGTGTGCCCGCGGTCCGCGCCTAAGGCCGAATGCCGGTGAGCTCGAGGCTCAGCGCCCGCAGCTGCGCCCGCGCCTTTGCGTCATATGCCTGCGGATTGGCCTGAGCCTCGTGCATGCCGTTGAAAAACAGCCCGCTCTTGCCAGCCACGTCGTCTCCTTCGACGAGGTGCAGGATCGCTGCGCCACCTTCCTCGACGGTCGAGACCGGCGTGATGCCGCCGGCGCGCACCATCGTGGTGTTCATGTAGGTCGCCGGATGGAGGCAGTTCACGGTGACGCCGGTTCCCTTCAGCTCCTCGGCAAGATCAATGGTGAACATGATCTGCGCGAGCTTGCTCTGGGCATAGGCGCGCGTGCCGCTGTAGTTCTTCGTGATCATGACGTCATCGAAATCGATCGGGTGCTGCCCGAGCGACGCGACTTTGACAATGCGCGAGGGCGCTGCCGCCTTCAGGAGCGGCAGCAGGAGATAGGCAAGCAGGAACCCGCTGAGATAGTTCACGGCAAAGCGCAGCTCATGGCCGTCCGCGCTCTGCTGCCGCTCCGCGCCGCCGCTGCGCGATCCGATACCGGCATTGCTGACGAACACGTCGAGCCGCTTGTGATCGGCGATCACGGCGCTCGCAAGTTCACGCGCGCCGGCGAGCGAAGCGAGGTCGGCTTGATAGAAGCGCGGCGCGGCATGGCCGTCGCGCACGATGTCCTCGACCAGCGACTTCGCACGGCTCGCGTCGCGGCCATGGATGAGAACACGGGCACCTTCGGCCGCAAGCCGCCTGGCGACATAGCGGCCGACGCCGTCGGTCGAACCTGATATCAGGACCGTCTTGCCGTTCATGTCCATGGCGACCCTCGCCTGACTAGTGGATCTCCGCCGAGCGCTTCAGCGCGTCCTTCAGCTTCTCCAGCGAGAACTCCTTGGAGCGCGCGATCTCCAGGATCGGGGCCTCGCGGCGGGCGCAGAGCTCACACGCTTCGGGCAGTTTCGGCGCCACATCGACCGGGATCACGATCGCACCATGGCGATCGGCATGGATGAGATCGTCCGAGCGCACCGTCATGCCGGCCACCCGCACCTCGCCGCCGAAGCTTTCCGCATGAACCCAGGCGTGCGAAGGGCCGACGGAGCCCGCCAGCGCCTGGAAGCCTTGGGCCCACTGGTCGATGTCGCGGATCGAGCCGTCGGTGACGACGCCGAGACATCCCAGCGCCTTGTGCACATTGCTCTGCACCTCGCCCCAGAACGCACCGTAGCCAATGTCCGGCCCGTCGATATCCTGGATCACGACAACGCGCGGACCGAAGCCGGTGCCGACATATTCGTAATAATCGATGCGCCGCTTGGCCTGCTCGGCGGCCGGGAGAGCGGATTGGACCACCGAGCGGATCGTGACGGTGCGCGCATAACCAACGATCGGCGGCAAGGCGGGAAACGGGCAAACCAGCTGTTTGGTCGTGTAGCCGATCAACCGCCGCTCCGGCGCCACGATTTCCATGGCATTGCAGATCGTCGGCGTATCCCAGCGCGCAAGCTGATCGAGCAGGGATGCCGGCAACGGGGCGGCGGCAGGCTTGGTCACGGTCACGGGCGTCCTCTCCGAATGGTCTTCTGGCGGCCGTTTCGAGCACCGCCCATTTGTCCTGCCGTATTAGCCGAGATCGGCGACAAACCCAACTTGGGCCTGCTCATGGCAGATATCCGGACACAGACGCTTCGGACAGCGGTCAGTGCAACCGCTCGGGCCGCTCATCCGGTTCTGCTGCGGCTGCCGGCGGAAAGGCCGAGGCCGGAGCGCTCGATGCCGAGACGCCGGCATTGCCGGCCGCCACGGCCGCGGCGCGCGCGTGATCGCGATAGGATTTGAAGCCCAGCGGCAAGCTGAAGAGATAGAGCACCGAGCCGGCCGAGAGGATGTACCAGGGATAGGCGATCAAAAGCGCAATGAAGAAGATCACCGAGACGAAGAGCGGCAGCACCAATTCCGGCGGCACGCGCATGCGCACCGTCTTGCCGGAAAACACCGGCAGCCGTGACACCATCAGGAAGGCGACCAGGAGCGTATAGGCCGCGGTCAGCATTGCCGGCGGCTTGCTTACGCCGAGGAAGTCCAGATAGATCGGCAGCAGCACGGTGATGGCGCCGGCCGGCGCCGGAACGCCGGTGAAATAATTCGCCGCAAACGGTGGCTTGTTGGGATCATCGATGGTGGCGTTGAAGCGCGCCAGCCGCAGGCTGCCGCTGATGGCAAACACCATGGCGGCGATCCAGCCGCCGTTGCGCAGCTCATGCAATTGCCAGAAGTAGAGGATCAGGCCGGGCGCGACGCCGAAATTGACGAAATCGGCGAGGCTGTCGAGCTCGGCGCCGAACTTGGACTGGCCCTTGATCAGTCGTGCCACGCGGCCGTCGATGCCGTCGAGGACGGCGGCGAACACGATCAGGCCGACCGCGAGCCCCATCCGGTCTTCAGTGGAGAGGCGGATGGCGGTAAGGCCTGCGCAGATCGCAAGCAGGGTGATGACATTGGGCACCAGCATCCGCACCGGGATCGGGCGGAAGCGGCGGCGGCGCAGTTCGGCCTGGGTCGGTTCATAGGGCATGGCCTAGATATAGCAACGACGGCGCATCAGCGCCATCGCCACAGGGCCCCCCGCGCGGCGGTCGTCAGTCCGTCCGGTAGGAGCGGCCGTTATCGCTGACCCTGAAATCCGCCAGAATTGTCTCGCCTGCAATCGCGGTCTGGCCCTCGGCGACCAAGGGCCTGGTGCCCTCGGGCAGGAAGACGTCGAGCCGCGAGCCGAACCGGATCAGGCCGAACCGCTCGCCCGCGCCGATCGACTGCCCTTCCTTGACAAAGCAGACGATGCGCCGTGCCACGAGGCCCGCGATCTGGATCACCCCAATGCGGCCGTTGGGCGTGCCGATGACAAGCGAATTGCGCTCATTGTCCTCGCTCGCCTTGTCGAGCTCGGCATTGATGAAGACGCCGGGCCGGTAGGCGATGCGCTCGACCCGGCCTGCGACCGGGCTGCGGTTCACGTGGCAATTGAACACGCTCATGAAGATCGAGACGCGCGGCAGCGGCCGATTTCCGAGGCCAAGCTCGGCCGGCGGCAGCGCCTGCGTCACCATGGAGACGCGGCCGTCGGCCGGCGCCACCACGAGCCCGTCGCGGAGCGGCGTCGTCCGCGCGGGGTCGCGGAAGAACAGCAGACACCAGACCGTGAGCACGGTGCCGATCCACCCCAGCGGCGTCCAAATCCAGAACAGCACCAGGCTCGCGAACGCAAAGCCGCCGATGAAGGGATAGCCCTCGGGATGGATGGGCGGAATTTGCCCGCGGATGGAATTGGCAATCGACATGAGTCCGTCGCAAGTCTCGTTTTGAAGGTTATTCGGCAGCGGTGGCGATTGTCTCGTCGACCGGCGGCGGGGCGCGGTTCGGCGCCTCGTTCTCGTCGTCGATCTGGGCCAGCTTTTCACGCGCGGCTTCCGCCTCGCGCTGCCTGTTCCACATGCTGGCATAGAGCCCACTTTTTGCCAAAAGCTCGCCATGGGTGCCGCGTTCGACGATGCGACCCTGGTCGAGCACGATGATCTCATCGGCAGCGACGATGGTGGACAGGCGGTGGGCGATCACGAGCGAGGTCCGATTGCGGGAGACGCGGTCGAGCGCTCCCTGTATCTCATGCTCGGTATGGCTGTCGAGCGCGCTGGTCGCCTCGTCCAGCACCAGGATCGCGGGCGCTTTCAGCACCGTGCGCGCGATCGCCACCCGCTGCTTCTCGCCGCCGGAGAGTTTCAAGCCCCGCTCGCCGACCTGGGTCTCATAGCCCTTTGGCGCCATGCGGATGAGGGTGTCGATCTGCGCCAGCCGCGCGGCCTCCTCGACCTCGGCATCGCTCGCATCCCAGCGCCCGTAGCGGATGTTGTAGCGGATGGTGTCGTTGAACAGCACGGTGTCCTGCGGCACCATGCCGATCGCTGCGCGCAGCGAGGTCTGGGTGACGCTCTTGATATCCTGGCCGTCGATCAGGATGCGGCCGCTTGACACGTCATAGAGACGGAACAGCAGCCGCGAGATGGTCGATTTGCCGGCACCGGAGGGGCCGACAATGGCCACCGTCTTGCCGGCCGGCACCTCGAAGCTCAATCCTTTGAGGATCGGCCGCTCCGGCTCATAGGCAAAGCGCACGTCCTCGAAACGCACATTGCCGGCGGTGACCAGAAGCGGCTTGGCACCGGGCGCGTCCTTGATTTCGGCCGGCCGCGCCAGCACGCCGAACATCTTCTCGATGTCGATGATCGCCTGCTTGATCTCGCGGTAAAGCATGCCCATGAAGTTCAGCGGTTGGTAGAGCTGGATCATCATGCTGTTGATCATGACGAAATCACCGACGGTGTTGCGCCCCTGTCGCACGCCATAAGCGCACATCAACATGGTCGAAGTCAGGCCCAGCGTGAAGATCAGCGCCTGCCCGGTATTAAGCACCGCGAGCGAAGTGTAGGCCCGCACGCTTGCGTCCTCATAGCGCTCCATCGAGCGGTCGTAGCGGGTCGCCTCGCGCGCCTCGGCACCGAAATATTTGACGGTCTCGTAATTGAGCAGCGAGTCGATTGCCTTGGTGTTCGCCTCGGTATCCGAGTCGTTCATCTTGCGGCGGATGCCGATCCGCCATTCGGTGGCCTTGTAGGTGTAGTACATGTAGACCACGACCATGCTCAGCGTCGCCAGCACGTAGCGCCAGTCGAACACGAAGAGCAGCACGGCCATCAACAGCGTCACCTCGACGATGGTCGGGATCAGCTGCAGGATCACCATGCGCACGATGGTCTCGATGCCGTTGCGGCCGCGCTCGAGAACGCGGGTCAAGCCCCCGGTCTTGCGCTCCAGGTGAAAGCGCAGCGACAATTCGTGCATGTGGACGAACGTGATGTAGGCGAGCTTGCGCACCGCATGCATCGCCACCCGCGCGAAGATGCCGTCCCGCCACTGTGTCAGCACCGCCATCAGCACACGCACGCCGCCATAGCTCGCGGTCATGATCAGCGGCGAGGCGATAATCCAGACCATCCAGTTGGAGGCCCAGACCGGCGCACTGCCCTTCCCCGTCAGCGCGTCAGTCGCCCATTTGAAAGTGAACGGCACCGCCATGGTCGCAAGCTTGGCGATCAGCAGCAGCACAAACGACCAGGCCACCCGCATCTTCAGGTCGGAGCGGTCGCTCGGCCAGATATAGGGCCACAGATGCACCAGCGTCCCCACCAGGGTCGCCTGTTCGGCGGAACTTGAGGCGGCAGGCTGGTCGTGGCCGTCGTGGGAGGACGCGTGCGGATGAGCCATCAAACCTGAGCCTGGAGAATCGCGTGGGATAGGACTGCCTTGTTCATGTGCAGCTCATATAGAGCGTTTGGGTGCTCCGTGCAGCTACGGGCTTAGCATTTCTTTCGTGCTTCGCCGTCATTTGCGGCTAGATTCGGCGGGCTTTGCGAATCATTCCGGCTTGACGCCCCTACGCTGCAGTGCCACATCGCCATTATGACCAAAATCAATACCGTCTGTGTCTATTGCGGATCCGGCCCAGGGACCAATCCCAACTACATCGCAGCCGCCAGGGCCTTGGGCAAGGCGTTTGCCGAGAGCGGCATCCGCCTGGTCTATGGCGGCGGCTCGGTCGGCATGATGGGCGCAGTGGCAACATCCGTGCTCGATCATGGCGGCATGGTCACGGGCATTATCCCGGACTTCCTGACCATGCGCGAGAATGCGCTCAACCGAGTTCAGGAGATGATCGTCACCCCCGACATGCATGAGCGCAAACGGCTGATGTTCGAGCGCTCCGATGCGTTCGTGGCGCTGCCAGGCGGCATCGGCACGCTGGAGGAGCTCGTCGAGCAATTGACCTGGCAACAGCTCGGACGACATTCCAAGCCGGTGCTGCTCGCCAATATCGACGGCTTCTGGGAGCCGCTGTTCGACCTGCTCGCGCATATGCGCTCCACGCAGTTCATCCGCCAGGGATTCGCGGTCGAGATCCTCAAGGCCGACCGGGTGGAGGAGATTCTCCCGAAGCTGCGGGCTGCGGCTGCGCATATTCCCGACAGCGCGCGGGAGATGGCGCCCGAGATCGCGCGCAGACTCTGAACTCCGTCTCCCGGCGAACGCTGGGGCGGCCAGCTCTGCGTAGGGTGGGCAAAGCGAAGCGTGCCCACCATTTCCACCCGCGGATATCAATGGTGGGCACGGCGCAAGAGCGCCTTTGCCCACCCTACCAATCCAAAACATCGGCCTGTGGTTATGGGTCCCGGGTTTCGCCGAGACGGCTCGTGGTGACTTACTCACTCGGAAACGTCACGGCCTCCACACGATTGCCATCGGGGTCGAGCACGAATGCCGCGTAATACTTCACGCGATCATGCGGGCGCAGGCCAGGAGCACCATCAGAGGTGCCGCCCGCTCCAAGTGCCGCGGCGTGAAACGCATCCACCTCGGCGGTCGTGCGCGCCCGCAGGCAGATATGTGTGCCGCTCTCCGGTGACACTTTCGCCATCCCGGCGCGCAGGTTGATCCAGAATTCCGGATAGGTCTTGCCGAAGCCGACCGTTCCCGGCCGCGTCACCAGCCGCGCCAGGCCTAACGCGGCAAGCACGGGCTCGTAGAAGCGCGCGGCGCGGTCGAGGTCGGCGACGCCGAGGGAGATGTGGTCGATCATGCGGTCTCTCCAACTACTCCGTCATTTCCACATACTCCGTCATTGCGAGCGAAGCGAAGCAATCCAGGGCCACGCACACGACTCTGGATTGCTTCGTCGCTTGCGCTCCTCGCAATGACGGGACAAATACTCACGCCGGCGCGCCCGATTTCACGAGCTTGTACACCACCGAATCCATCAGCGCCTGGAACGAGGCATCGATGATGTTCGGGGACACGCCGACCGTGGTCCAGCTCTCGCCGGCCTCATCCTCGCTCTCGATCAAGACGCGCGTGACTGCTTCGGTGCCGCCATTGAGGATACGCACGCGATAGTCGATCAGTTTCAGCCCCTCGATATATTTCTGGTACTTGCCGAGGTCCTTGCGCAGCGCGACGTCGAGCGCGTTGACCGGGCCGTTGCCTTCCGCCGCCGAGATCAGCCGCTCGCCAGCGACATCGACCTTCACCACCGCAAGCGCCACGGTGACGCGCTGGCCGTTGGCGTTGTAGCGCTGCTCGACATTGACGTCGAATTGCTCGACGGAAAAATACTCCGGGACACGGCCGAGCGTGCGCCGCGCCAAGAGGTCGAACGACGCATTGGCGGATTCATAGGCGAAGCCCGCGGCCTCCCGCTCCTTCAGCTCCTCAACCAGGCGCGTCAGCTTCGGATCGTTCTTGTCATAGGGAATGCCGGCGCGGTCGAGCGCGGCGATCACGTTGGATCGTCCGGCCTGGTCGGAGACCAGCACCTTGCGGTGATTGCCGACGGCTTCCGGCGCGACATGCTCATAGGTCTGCGGATCCTTCAGCACGGCGGAGGCATGAATCCCGGTCTTGGTGACGAACGCGCTTTCACCGACATACGGCGCGTGCCGGTTCGGCGCGCGGTTGAGCATGTCATCGAGCGTGCGCGACACTTTCATCAGCCCGGCGAGCTTTTCATCGGACACGCCGATCTCGAATGCATCGGAAAACTCGCGCTTCAGCTTCAGGGTCGGGATCAGCGAGCACAGATTGGCATTGCCGCAGCGCTCACCAAGCCCGTTCAGCGTGCCCTGGATCTGCCGTGCGCCGGCGCGCACCGCGGCGAGCGAATTGGCAACCGCCTGCTCGGTGTCGTTATGAGCGTGAATGCCGACGTGATCGCCCGGGACGTGCTTCGTCACCTCGGTGACGATCGCCTCGACCTCATGCGGCATGGTGCCGCCATTGGTATCGCACAGCACCACCCAGCGCGCGCCGGCCTCATAGGCGGCCTTGGCGCAGGCCAGCGCGAACTCCGCGTTTTCCTTGTAGCCGTCGAAGAAGTGCTCGCAATCCAGCATGACTTCGCGGCCGGCCTTTTTCGCAGCGGCGACGCTGTCGCGGATCGAGGCGAGATTCTCCTCATTCGTCGTCTCCAGCGCGACCCGCACCTGGTAGGCGGATGATTTTGCCACGAAACAGATCGCATCCGCCTGGGCCGCGAGCAGCGCGGCAAGACCGGGATCGTTGGAGGCCGACCGGCCCGCGCGGCGCGTCATGCCGAAGGCGGTGAAGCGGGCGTGATTGAGCTTCGGCTTGGCGGCAAAGAATTCACTGTCGAGCGGATTGGCGCCGGGATAGCCGCCCTCGACATAGTCGATGCCGAGATCGTCGAGCATATGCGCGATGACCTGCTTGTCGGTCAGGGTAAAGTCGACACCATTGGTCTGGGCGCCGTCGCGCAGCGTCGTATCGAACAAGTAGAGGCGTTCGCGGCTCATTGTGCCCTCCCGGCCGCTTCGTCGCCAAGCGCCTTCTGCATCGTGGTGTTGGCGAGCCATTCGCCGTTCAGCGTGACACTGTTGCGCTGGCGTGCGGCATAGCCGCGCTTCCTGAAGAAATCGAGCGCGTTGTCACTGGCATCGACCGACAGATTCTTGGTTCCGCGGGCGTGCGCCAGCTTCTCCAGCGCGTCGCACAGCATGGCACCGACGCCCTGCCCCGCCACGCTCGGATGGACATAGAGCATCTCGATGTGGTCATTGCCCTTCAGCGAGGCAAAGCCGACCGGCGCGTTCTGCAACGTGGCGATCAGCGTAAGCTCGTTTGCGAGCTTCTTGCCGAACGCCACCTCGTCCTCGGCCACCGCAGCCCACGCTTCCTGCTGCGCCTCGCTGTAGTCGTCGCCGGTCAGTTCCTGGATGGCGGCGACAAAGATCGCCGCCAGCATCGGGACGTCCGCTGGCAGGAACGGTCGCAGCGCGGCTCTTGGCAGGGATTGAGCCATGGCAGTCACCACAAACCATAGAGCTTCAGCACAAGCGCCACAGCGCCGGCGAGCAGCAGGATCTTCAGGGCGATATAATAGAGCCAGTGTCTCGGAAAAGGCGTATCGGGACGGCTCATCGCGCGACCTCCCAGGTGGTGCCATCCTTGGAATCCTTGATTGCGATTCCCATGGCTGCGAGTTCGTCGCGGATGCGGTCCGATTCCTTGAAATCCTTGCGCACACGCGCGGCGGTACGCTCTGCGATCAAAGCCTCGATCTTGGTCACATCGATGCCGCTCGCGCTGCGTTTGCGGCTCTCCCACTGTTCGCTGCTTTCGCCCAGGAATCCAAGCAGCCGCAGCGATGCCGCGAAGGCGCTGCGAGCGGTCTCGTTGCGGCTCGCGTCGCTGCGCAACCCGTGCAGTGCGGCGATCATTTGCGGTGTATTGAGATCATCCGACAATACGTCGATAACCGCTCCTGAAGGCGCACCGCCGGGGACATCGCCGGCGAACCGATACCAATCGTCCAATGTCTTTGCGCTCTCCTCCACGCTCTTGAGCGTCCAGTCGATCGGGGAGCGGTAATGCGTTTTCAGCATGTTGAGGCGCAGCACCTCACCCGGCCAGTCCGCGAGCAGGTCGCGGATGGTGATGAAGTTGCCAAGGCTCTTCGACATCTTCTCGCTTTCGACCTGCAGGAAGCCATTGTGCATCCAGACATTGGCCATGCGGCTCTCGTGGAAGGCGCAGCAGCTTTGCGCCATTTCGTTTTCGTGATGCGGGAACACGAGATCGATGCCGCCGCCATGAATGTCGAACTGTTCGCCGAGATGCTTCCAGGCCATCGCCGAGCACTCGATGTGCCAGCCCGGGCGTCCCTCGACCTTGATGCCGGCCGGCGACGGCCAGGACGGCTCGCCAGGCTTCGACGGTTTCCACAGCACAAAGTCGGTCGCATCGCGCTTGTAAGGCGCCACATCGACGCGGGCACCCGCAATCATCTCGTCCAGCGAACGGTTGGAGAGCGAACCATAGCGCGGCAGCACTTTGTTCGCGGCGTTCATCGCTTGCGGCGAGAACAGCACGTGGTCCTCGGCGACATAGGCAAAGCCGCGTTCGACCAGCTTTTCAATGATCGCCCGCATCTCCGCAATATGTTCCGTGGCACGCGGCTCGACGGTCGGCCGCAACGCGCCGAGCGCATCGACATCTTCATGGAACTGGCGGTCCGTGATCTCGGTGACCTTCCGTATCGCCTCGTTCAGCGACAGGCCCGGAAAGTCGCGTGCGGCGCGGTCGTTGATCTTGTCGTCGACGTCGGTGATGTTGCGGACATAGGTCACGTGGCTCTCGCCATAGAGATGGCGGAGCAAGCGGAACAGCACGTCGAACACGATCACGGGCCGCGCATTGCCGATATGGGCGAAGTCGTAGACCGTCGGTCCGCAGACATACATGCGGACATTGTTGGGATCGAGCGGCTTGAACACCCGCTTGTCCCGCGAAAACGTATCGTAGAGTCGCAATTCCATTGGATCCCGTCCCTGCCGGCCGGGCGTCCAGTGATCTCAAGATTTTTGAGAAAAGACGGCCTCAGCCAGCGATAGCTAGCTCGTAATCTCGCGGCTAATGCAGCAAATGGCGAGGAAACCGTTCATGGACCCACCATGGGGCAGACCGGGGCATCGCGTCAAGGGTCGCGAAAAAGCCTTTTTTGGCTCCAAAACCCTCTCGGCCGCCGCCATGGTTAATCATTCTTAAGGATTTGGGCCTATCAATGCAGGCGGTCCTCTCGTTCATCGGTGCATCATGCGATTCTTCACCACGCTTCTCGCGTGCTTGTTCCTCGCTGCGGCTGCACGCGCCGAGACCAAGGTCTTCATCATCGCCAACGAGGCCGATGGCTACGGTGTCGACCAGTGCCTGGCCAAGGGCGACAAATGCGGCGCTCACGCTGCGCTCTCCTACTGCCGATCACGCGATTTTGCGGAGGCCTCCTCATACCGCCGCGTCGACCCCGAGGAAATTACGGGCTCGGTGCCGAAAGCAGCCGGAAACTGCCCGCGCGGCGGCTGCAACGAGTACGTCGCGATCACCTGCCAGCGCTGAAACCTTTGATTCCACAAGCCTCGGCGCCATCCCGGCGCCGTGGAAACGACGTGACCTTGCCGGACAAAGGGGCTATGGGAGGCGCCTGCGGCTCGAAGGCTGCGAACTCCTTCTGACGGCCTGATATGCCCTATTTCCTCTCTGCATCCTCGTCCCGACGGTTCCTTGCTGGCGCCACGCTCGCCTGTGGATTGCTGCTTGGCGGAGCCGTCTCGGCGCAGATGTATCCGCCGCAGCCTGTTCCGCAAGGCGCGCCGCCCCCGCCGCCAGGCGGTGCCGTCAATCCGGTGTGCCCGCGACTTGAGGCGCAGCTTGCCACCATCGATCGCGGCGGCAGCAATGATCCCGCCAAGGACGAGCAGATTCGCCGTTATCAGGATGCCGCCGCCAAGCAGCAAGGCGAGCTCGACCGCATGACCGCGCAGGCGCGCCGCATGGGCTGCGACTCCTCCGGCTTCTTCTCGCTGTTCTCCGGCCGGTCCGCGGAATGCGGCCCGATCAACAACCAGATCCAGCAGATGCGCACCAATCTCGACCAGATCACGTCGAGCCTCGAGCGGCTGCGCGGCGGTGGCCTTGGCGCGGATCGCGACAGCCAGCGCCGCTCGGTGCTGACGGCGCTCGGCCAGAACAATTGCGGGCCGCAATATGCGCAGTTCGCCAATGCCGGCGGCCCGGGCAATTTCCTCAACAACCTGTTCGGCGGCGGCAACAATCCGAACCCGAGCGGCGTCATCACCCAAGGCGGCACGGATATGGGCCCGCCGTCGGGCAGCTATCGCACAGTGTGCGTGCGCACCTGCGACGGCGGCTATTTCCCGATCTCGTTTGCGACCTCGCCGGCGCGCTTTGCCGACGACGAGAAGACCTGCAAGGCGTTGTGTCCGGCGACCGAAGCCAATCTCTATGCCTATCGCAACCCCGGCGAAGACATCAACCAGGCGGTGTCGGTGAACGGCCAGCCCTATACGGCGCTCCCCAACGCCTTCCGCTACCGCAGCGAGTTCAACCCGTCCTGCTCCTGCCGCGCGCCGGGCCAGAGCTGGGCGGACGCGCTGAAGGGGGTCGATGACAAGGCGGAAGCCGCGCAGCAGGGCGACATCATCGTCACCGAGGAGAGCGCCAAGAAGATGCAGCGGCCGCTGACCAAGCAGCCCGTCGCGGCCAAGAGGGGCGCGACGACGGCGACGGCGCCCTCCGCCCCGACTGACGCGAGCGCGCAGGCGCCCGCTGATCCTGGTCCGGCCACCGACAGCAAGCAGATCCGCACGGTGGGACCAACCTTTATCCCGGCGCGTTAAAGCCGTTTCTCGTGCGAAGCTAACCGTCGAACGCCTCCGCGGAGGCGCGTCCCGCGCGCGTAACCAGACTCTGGTCGGGCTCGGGCAGCGCTTGGCCTGAGTCGCGGAAACGGTTGGTGATGGGATAGCGGCGGTCGCGGCCGAAATTCCGCCCTGTCACCTTCACGCCTGGCGCGGCCTGCCGGCGCTTGTACTCGGCGAGGTTCAGGAGTCGATCGATCCGGGCGACGGTTTCGCGGTCGAAACCGGCAGCGACGATCGCCTCCAGCGGCTCCTCGCGCTCGACCAGCCGTTCCAGAATTGCATCCAGCACATCGTACGGCGGCAGCGAATCCTGGTCGGTCTGGTCCTCGCGCAATTCCGCGGTCGGCGCACGCGTGATGATGCTGGCCGGAATGACCTCGCCTGATGGCCCGAGCGCCCCTTGCGGCTTCCAGCTGTTGCGCAGGGACGAGAGGCGGAACACCTCGGTCTTGTAGATGTCCTTGATGGGATTGAACCCGCCGTTCATGTCGCCATAGAGCGTGGCGTAGCCGACCGACATTTCCGACTTGTTGCCCGTGGTCACCACCATGGCGCCCGTCTTGTTGGAGATCGCCATCAACAGCGTGCCGCGGGCGCGCGCCTGCAGATTCTCCTCGGTGACGTCGCGCGGCAGGCCCGCGAAGGTGTCGGACAGGATTGCCTCGAAGCCTTCCACCGCCTGCGCGATCGGCAGCACCTCGTAGCGAATGCCAAGTTGGCCTGCGAGCTTTGCTGCATCATCCAGCGACAGCTGCGCGGTGAAGCGATAGGGCAGCATCACGCCGCGGACCTGGTTGGCGCCCAAGGCATCCACCGCGATCGCCGCACACAATGCGGAATCGATGCCGCCGGAGATGCCGAGCAACACGCCAGGAAAGCCGTTCTTGTGCACATAATCGCGCAAGCCCAGCACGCAGGCGGCATAATCGGCCTTGTCACCCTCGGGCAGCGGCATGGTTGGGCCGGCACAGCGCCAGGTGTCGCCGTCGCGAGTCCAGCACAAGGTCGTGATGGCCTCGACAAAGGCCGGCAGCTGCGCCGCGACCGAGAGGTCGGCGTTCAGCGCGAAGGAGGCACCGTCGAAGACGAGCTCGTCCTGGCCGCCAACCTCGTTCAGATAGATCAGCGGCAGTCCGCTCTCGGTGACGCGCGCCACCACGACCGACAGCCGCACATCGTTCTTGTCGCGCGCATAAGGCGAGCCGTTCGGCACGATGAGGATTTCCGCGCCGGTCTCGGCGAGGGTCTCGACAACGTTCTCGTACTCCTCGGACTCCTCGAGCCAGATGTCCTCGCAGATGGGCACGCCGACGCGCACGCCGCGGATGGTCAGGGGGCCCGCCGCCGGTCCGCGCGCGAACAGGCGCTTTTCGTCGAACACGCCGTAATTCGGCAGGTTGGCCTTGTAGCGGATCGCCGCGATGCGGCCCGCATCGAGCAGCGCGCAGGCATTATAGAGCTTGCCGTCATCGACCCACGGCGTGCCGACCAGCATCGCCGGGCCGCCATCGGCGGTCTCGCGCGCCAGCGTCTCGATCGCGCTCCGGCAGGCCGCTTGGAAGGCCGGCTTGCAGACGAGGTCTTCCGGCGGATAGCCGGCGATGAACAGTTCAGGGAAGACGACGAGATCGGCGCCGTCGGCAGCCGCCTGCATCCGCGCCGTGCGCGCCTTTGCGGCATTGCCCTCGACATCGCCCACGGTCGGGTTGAGCTGGGCGAGCGTGACGGTGAACTGGTCGGTGCGTTCGGTCATGGAGTTCAGGTGTAACTCGGCCGGTCCCTGTTCAATGCCCCAAGACGCCCAAACGCTCGGCGATCGCGAACAGCCAGAATATCCCCGCCATGATCAGGGTGACGCCGACCGCCGCCGAGCCCATGTCCTTGACGTGCTTGATCTTGGTGTCGTGGTCCATGGTCAGGCGGTCGGCGAGCTTCTCGATCGCCGTGTTGAGCAATTCCACCGCCAGCACCAGCACGACGGTCGCGACCAGCTCGACCGCGCGCATCGCCGTCGCACCCACGAGCCAGGCAGCCGGCAGCGCCAGGATCAGCGCGACCAGCTCCTCGCGGATCGCCTGCTCGGAGCGGACCGCGAAGATCAGGCCGTTATAGGAGTTGATGGTCGCCCGAAAGAACCGCACCAAGTGTCAAAATCCCGCGGCTGCCGTCACGGGCTTCTCCTTGCCCGCGCGCTCCTGCTTCAGGAGCTCGGCGATCAGGAAGGCCATGTCGATGGATTGTTCGGCATTCAGGCGCGGATCGCAGACTGTATGGTAGCGGTCGTTGAGATCCTCATCCGTGATGGCCCTGGCACCGCCGATGCATTCGGTGACGTCCTTGCCGGTCATCTCCAGATGCACGCCGCCGGCATGGGTCCCCTCGGCCGCATGCACGGCGAAGAAGCTCTTCACCTCCGAGAGGATGCGGTCGAACGGCCGCGTCTTGTAGCCCGAGGTCGAGGTGATGGTGTTGCCATGCATGGGATCGCACGACCAAACCACGACCTTGCCCTCCCGCTTCACGGCGCGGACCAGCGCCGGCAGATGATCGCCGATCTTGTCGGCGCCGAAGCGGCCGATCAGCGTCAGCCGGCCCGGCTCGTTGTCGGGGTTGAGCACGTCGATCAGCTTGAGCAGGTCGTCGGCCTTCAGGGACGGCCCGCATTTCAGGCCGATCGGATTGCGGATGCCGCGGAAATATTCGACATGGCCGTGGTCGAGCTGGCGGGTGCGGTCGCCGATCCAGATGAAATGGCCCGAGGTCGCGTACCAGTCCCCGGTGGTGGAATCGACCCGGGTCATGGCCTGCTCATAGCCAAGCAGCAGCGCCTCGTGGCTGGTGTAGAAGTCGGTCGCGCGCAGCTCGGGGTGGCTTTCCAGGTCGAGGCCGCAGGCGCGCATGAAGTTCAGCGCCTCCGAGATGCGGTCGGCCAGCTCCTTGTAGCGGCGGGATTGCGGTGAATCCTTCAAAAACCCAAGCATCCACTGGTGAACGCTGGCCAAATTGGCATAGCCGCCGGTCGCAAACGCACGCAGCAGGTTCAGCGTCGCCGCCGACTGCCGATAGGCCATCAGCTGGCGCTGCGGATCGGGTGTGCGCGCCGGTGCGGTAAAGGCGATGTCGTTGACGATGTCGCCGCGATAGCTCGGCAGCTCGACCCCATCAACCTTCTCGGTCGGCGATGAGCGGGGCTTTGCAAACTGCCCGGCGATGCGGCCAAGCTTCACCACGGGCACAGCGCCGGCATAGGTGAGCACCACCGCCATCTGCAGGAAGACGCGGAAGAAGTCGCGGATGTTGTTGGCGCCATGCTCGGCAAAGCTCTCGGCGCAGTCGCCGCCCTGCAACAGGAAGGCCTCGCCCGCCGCGACCCGCGCCAAGGCCTTCTTCAGGTTGCGCGCCTCGCCGGCAAACACCAGCGGCGGGAAGGACGCAAGCTGCGCCTCGACGTCCGCCAACGCCTTCGCGTCCGGGTAAGCGGGGATCTGCACGACCGGCTTGGACCGCCAGCTGTCGGGGGACCAGCGCTCGGACATCACATCAACTCCTCAAGCAAAAACCGCGACTTAGTTATAACCTCTCGGGCGCTGCCTTATACATGGGCTGTTGGGTGGCCGCCACCATCGATTTCAGATTTCGGGACAAGCCGTTGCGCCACAAGCTGATTTCTCCGTTGCTCACGCAACGTCGAAAAGATGCCTGAGGACGACGTCGGGGAAGCGTCAATTGAGGTCGGGGAAGCGCCAGCACGGCCACACTGGACGACGTCTTCACCGATGACCTGCGGCAACAGTGCGACACGGATCATCGGTCTCGCGGTGCCTTGCACCCGAGTCTTGCTTCATCGATGGCCCTCCTGAAAAGTCAGAGGGCATAGGGAAGGCCGGGTGGCCGCATGCACGCGGGGCCTCCGCGCAGAACAATTGCGCGAAAGCGCGAAAACCACAGGTACAGGCGGTGATCACACCGGCCTTCCCTGCGCAGTGGTTTACGGCTTATAGCGTGCTCTTGGTGAACCTTGCCGATTGCCACCGTCACCGGCTTGATGCGAAGCATCATCGCCAACTTAGCGCCGAGCCTTTGGGGCGCCAGGACCACACGATTTCACCGTCCGCCTCCGTGCCGCTCGTCAACAGGCACGTTCGCGTCCACCGCATTCCGCTCCGCGTTCGTGACGACGCGTAACGCCCCTCTGCAATCGGAGCGGAACGGCGACAGCAAAGCACAAAATTCGGAAAAACGAAAGAAGAATATTTTCGCGCCGAGGACTGGACAAAGTGCGGATATCGCGATCGGAAAAAGCGAAGTGATTTGCCCGCCCGGGCAGCAGCGACATATAAGGTCCGCGGCCGATCCGAGATCACCAGGGCCTGCCTGCCGGAACCTGTCGGGTTCCGCCTCCGCCGCGGAACAAATCCGCTCAGGGAGACGTTCGGTCAGTTTGGGAGCGTGCACCACTTGAACCCGGGACGATCCAGGCTTGACGACATCGGCGACGCGCGCCGCGTCCAGCTTCTTGTCGATGCGATCGTGGACTACGCGATCTTCATGCTGGACGTGAACGGCACCGTCAGGAGCTGGAATTCCGGCGCGGCGCGGCTGAAGGGCTATTCCAGCGAAGAGATCATCGGCAGGCACTTCTCCATCTTCTACACGCCCGAGGACCGCGCGAGCGGGCTGCCGCAACGGGCGCTGAAGACGGCGGCCGAGACCGGCCGCTGCAGTCTGGAAGGTTGGCGGGTCCGCAAGGATGGCAGCCGGTTCTGGGCGCTCGTGGTGATCGACGCCGTGCGTGATGAAGACGGCGAGCTGCTCGGTTTTGCCAAGGTCACGCGCGACATGACCGAGCGGCAGGAGGCGCACGAAAATCTGTTGCGTAGCGAACGGCGCTATCGTCAGCTGATCGAGGCGGTCGTCGACTACGCAATCTTTCAGCTCGACAAGACGGGTCGTGTGGCGACCTGGAATCCCGGCGCCCAGCGCATCAAGGGATATGCGCCCGAGGACATCATCGGCAGGCACTTCAGCCAGTTCTACACCGAGGAAGACCTTGCGGCCGGAATTCCGGCGCGTGCGCTCGAGGAGGCCGCGCAGAACGGCCGCTTCGAAGCCGAAGGATGGCGGGTGCGCAAGGACGGCACCAAGTTCTGGGCCAACGTGATCATCGACCGGATCGTCGACGAGTCCGGCAATCTGATTGGCTTTGCCAAGGTCACGCGCGACATAACCGAGCGCAAGGAGGCGCAGGACCAGCTGCGCCGGGTGCAGGATCAGCTTGCCGCGTCCCAAAAGCTCGAGGCCGTGGGTCAACTCAGCGGCGGCATCGCCCACGATTTCAACAATCTCCTGATGATCGTGATCGGCAATCTGGAGACGGCTGAGCGGCACGCCCGCCAGCTCGGCGGCCATCCCAACCTGCAACGCGCGCTCGGCCACGCCAAGCGCGGCGCGCAACGCGCCGCGGCGCTGACCAGCCGCCTGCTCGCCTTCTCGCGGCGCCAGCCGCTGGACCCGAAGCCGCTCAACCTGAACAATTTTCTCGGCACCCTGCAGGATTTCCTGCAGCGTACGCTCGGCGAACGAATCGAGGTGCAGGCGGTCGGCAGCGCCGGCCTGTGGCCGATCGAGATCGATGCCAATCATCTGGAATCGGCGATCGTCAATCTCGCCATCAATGCGCGCGATGCGATGCCGGAGGGCGGCAAGCTCACGGTGGAAGCGACCAACATCTGGGCGGACGAAGACTACGCCCGCGTCAACCCCGAACTGCTGCCGGGCCAATATGTCGTGCTGTGCGTGACCGACACCGGCATCGGGATGAGCAACGACACGCTCAGCCATGCCTTCGAGCCGTTTTTCACGACGAAGGAAGCCGGACATGGCACCGGGCTCGGGTTGAGCCAGGTCTACGGCTTCGTCAAGCAGTCCGGCGGTCACGTGAAAATCTACAGCGAAGTCGGCCAGGGCACGACGATCAAGATGTACTTCCCGCGCTATCACGGCACTCCCGCGACGGGCTCAGCCGAGGCCGAGGAACCGTACGCCCAGGGCGACCGGCTGGAGACCATCCTTGTGGTGGAGGATGATGACGACCTCAGAATCTACATCAGCGATCTCCTGCGTGATCTCAACTACCGGGTGATTTCGGCGCCAAGCGCCCAGGCCGCGTTGACCATTCTGCTGCAGGAGCGGCCCTCGATCGATCTCATGCTCACCGACGTCGTCATGCCCGGGATCAACGGACGCGAGCTCGGCCGGCGCGCCACCGAGATCAGGCCGGACCTGAAGATCCTCTACATGACCGGCTACTCGCGCAATGCGGTGGTCCATCAGGGGCGGCTGGACGAAGGGGTCGAGCTGCTGGAAAAGCCGGTCTCGCAAGCAAGGCTCGCCTTGCGGGTGCGGGAACTGCTGGATCGTCGAAGCGCTTCGGCGCGCGCGACCTGACGCCGTCTCGCTCGGGACGGAAGGCGCAGCTTCGCTTCTTCTTCCGCCATACGCAAAGAAAGCCGCCAAGGCGGGGTCAGCCCTGGCGGCCCTTGGGGTGGTTGCGTAAGCGTGCGGCGCATACGCGTGATCCTTGTATTGAGATTCGCCCGCAATCGATTGATCGAGATCAAATGCGAAGCGGAGGTATCCGACGCGCTATGCGCGCTCCCACCGCAGATAGCGCACCACCGCCCCGCTCAGCTCCTCCGCCGTTTTGGGATCATCAAGCTCCAAAGGGCCGGGGCGGTTGATGAGGATGTTGTTCAACGTGCCGAACACCATCTGCATGCCGATGCGCACGTGCTGCTGCCAATCGGGATCGCCGGTGACCTCGGGATAGCGCGCGAGTAGCTTGATCAGTTCGTCGACCATAAGCCGCGCGAAATCCTGATAGGGGCGCCACACTTGCGGTCTCTCCAGTGCCTGGCGCAATTGCGCACGCAGGAGGCCCTCGCTGTGCGCGAAGACATGGACGATCCAGCGCGTCACCGCTGTGATGATTTCGTCAGGCGTTTTGGCCGAGGCGTCGAGCTGCCGCACGAAAGCTTCAAAACCGCTCCGGCCAGCCGCGATGTGACGCCGCATGACCTCATCGATGAAGCGCTCGCGGCTGCCGAACCTGAAATAGAGCGAGCCGATCGAGGAGCCGGCGGCCGCCGCGACGTCGCTCATGCTGCAATCATCGATACCTCGCTCCTCGATCAGCTGACGGCCGATGTCGAGCAAAGCTTCCATGCTGGCGCGGCTGCGCGTCTGCGCCGGCGCGCGCAGCGCGCTTTCGGTCCCCTCAGCTCGTTTGCCGCGTTTTGCCATCCGTTCTCTCACCGCCACGCTGACTGGTGCTCCGTATCAATTTACCGCAATGAAAACCGCTTGCGTTTAAAGAACTAGAATACTAATTCTAATTTTCTATTCAAGAGACTATGCGTGGGCCTCGCGCCGGAAGATTGCATCAGCCATCCCGCCGCTGCGCCGACAGGGTCCGTTGATCGCGATTGGCGCCGTGGTCGCGTGCGGACGCAAACGATTGAATGAACCTCGAAACGAGACAAGGCCGCATGCCATGAGGAAACAGCTCACCCTTCTCGCCGCTGCGCTCGCGGCAACCGCCCTCGCCTCCTGCAAGCCGGTGGCGCAAGCGACCGCTGCCGAGACGGCGGGCGAAGCGGCGATTAGCGTCCAGCGCGCCAATGCGGCCGTTGCCAAAGCCATCGACCTGTCCGATCCCGCCTCCTTCGCCGATGCCAGGCGCGGCTTCATTGCCGCGCCCGAAGGGCAGATCAGGGACGCCGACGGCCATGTGATCTGGGACTTCGCCGCCTTTGCCTTCGTGAAGGGTGACGCACCGGCAACCGTGAATCCGAGCCTGTGGCGACAGGCGCTGCTCAACAACCAGGTCGGCCTGTTTGAGGTCACCGAGCATATCTGGCAATTGCGCGGCTTCGATCTCGCCAACATCACGCTGGTCGAGGGCAAGACCGGGTGGATCGTGATCGACACCCTCACCTCGCGCGAAACAGCCGCGGCCGCGATGGCCTTTGCGCGAAAGCATCTCGGCGACATCAAGGTGTCGGCCGTCATCTTCACCCATAGCCATATCGATCATTTCGGCGGAGTGCTCGGCATCATCTCGGCAGAGGACGCCAAGGCGCGCAATGTCCCGATCATCGCGCCGGCCGGCTTCATGGAGGAAGCGACCAGCGAGAACCTGATGGCGGGCGCGGCGATGGTGCGCCGCTCGCTCTACATGTATGGCGACGAGTTGCCGCGCGATGCCAAGGGGCTCATCGACAACGGCCTCGGCAAGGCCGTGGCCTATGGCCACGCCGGCATCCTGCCACCGACGGTGATCGTCGCTCAGCCGCGGCAGGAGATGACCATCGATGGCCTCAGATTCGTCTTCCATAATGTGCCGGGCAGTGAGGCGCCATCGGAATTCGTCTTCGAGATACCAGAATTGAAGGCGTTCTGCGGCGCGGAGATGATGAGCCACACGCTGCACAATCTCTATACCCTGCGCGGCGCCAAGGTGCGCGATGCGCTGAAATGGTCCGACTATCTCGACCAGGCGCTGACCTACACCGCTGACAGCGAGGTCGTCTTCACCCAGCATCACTGGCCGGTGTGGGGCAAGGACAACATCCGCGAGTCCATCATCAAGCAGCGCGATGCCTACAAGTTCATCCACGACCAGACCGTTCGCATGATGAATGCGGGCCTCACCGGGCCGGAGATCGCGGACAAGATCGAACTGCCGCCGTCGCTGCGAAGCTATCTCGGCGTTCACGGCTATTACGGCACGGTGCGCCACAATGCGCGCGCGGTCTATCAGTTCTATCTCGGCTGGTTCGACGCCAATCCCGCCAATCTCGACGAACTGCCGCCGGTGGAGAAAGCCAGGCACTACGTGGCGCTCGCCGGCGGCGTCGACAACATCCTCACCAATGCACAGAAAGCCTACGAGGCCGGCGACTTCCGCTGGGCCGCGGAAGTCCTCAAGCAGGCGGTTTATGCCAAGCCGGGCAATGCGGCTGCGAAGGAGCTGCTGGCGCGCACGTTCGAGCAGATGGGTTACATGGCGGAATCAGGCCCGTGGCGGAATTTCTATCTGACCGGCGCGTTCGAATTGCGCAACGGCGGACCGAAGACGGGCAAGTCGCTCGACGTCATGATGGACATGCTGCAGCAGACGCCGGTGGAGCGCTTTCTGGAGCGAATGGCGGCCTCGATCGATCCGGCCAAGGCGGCCTCCTCCGATCTGAAGATCAACCTGGTCTTCTCCGACCTGAACGAGAGCTACGTGCTGTGGATCGAGAATGCGGTGCTGCATTTCCGGAAAGGCGAGCCCGCTTCCGATGCCAACGCGACGCTGACGCTCACAAAGCCGTTCTTCCTGCGGCTGATGACCGGGCAGGCCGGCGCCAGCGATCTCCTGTTCTCCGGCGACGTCAAGACCACCGGCAGCAAGATCGATCTCGGCCGCTTCCTGCTGATGATCGAGAAGGCGCCGGGCGCGTTTCCGATCGTGACGCCGTGAGGACCCGGTCCTTGCGGCTTTGCGAGGCGGCCGCTTCGATCTAACATTGCCCCACTCCCGCAACGCAGGCGGGAGGATCTGATATCCCGGGCAAATGGAACGAACGGAAATGAACCAGGCTGCCTACGCCGCCGTCGATTGGGGCACCAGCAGCTTCCGGCTCTGGCTGGTCGATCGCGCAGGAAAGGTGCTTGCCGAACGGCGCAGCGAGGAAGGCATGACGGCGGCGGCCAAAATAGGCTTTGCGGCCGTGCTGCAATCGCATCTCGCAAGCGTGAGCGCCGCGCCCGATTTGCCCGTCATCATCTGCGGCATGGCCGGCGCGCGCCAGGGCTGGGTCGAAGCCGGTTATGTCGACACCCCCGCGCCGCTCGAGGCGATCCTGGCGAGCGCCGTGACCGTGCCGGGACAATCGCGCGATATCCGCATCCTGCCGGGCATCGCGCAGCGCGACGTGAATGCACCGGATGTGATGCGTGGCGAGGAGACCCAGCTGCTCGGCGCGCTTGCCGAGGATGCTACGGGCGAGGCACTGGTGTGCATGCCGGGCACGCATTCGAAATGGGTCGAGGTCAGCAGCGGAACGGTCGCGCGATTTGCGACTTTCATGACGGGCGAGCTCTTCAGCGCGATCGCGCAACAGACCATCCTGTCGCATGCGATCGCAGGGGCCGATGCGGCCGAGGACCGCGGCGCGTTTCAACAGGCGGTCGCCGAAGCGTTCAAGACGCCAGCGATGGCCGCCAACTTGCTATTTCGGGTGCGCTCGCGTCAGCTCCTGTTCGGCGGCACGGCAGCGGCCGCGCGCGAGACGATCTCGGGGACGCTGATCGGGCTCGAGCTGGCGGCGGGACTGGGGAAAGACGCGCCGCGCCAGGGCATCACGCTGGTGGCATCGGGCAGGCTCGCGGCGCTCTATCGGTTGGCGTTTGACACGCTATCGGTTGCCGTGCAGTCCATCGATGCCGATGACGCCGTGCTGGCCGGCCTTTCCAGGGCCGCCGCGGCGATCTGGACGAGATAAGAGGATCGAAAGACCGATGAGCCATGTCCCCTTCCCCGCGATGAAGCGTCCGCTGGTCGCGATCCTGCGCGGCATCAGACCTGACGAAACCATGGGGATCGTGGACCAGCTGATCGAGGGCGGCTTCACGGCGATCGAGATCCCGCTCAACTCGCCCGATCCGTTCCGCTCCATCGAGATGGCCGTGAGGATGGCCCCTCCCGAGGTGCTGATCGGCGCCGGCACCGTGCTGACCACCGAGGCGGTCGATCAGCTGCATGAGGTCAGCGGACGGCTTATGGTGACGCCGAACACGGACGCCGAGGTGCTCACACGCGCGCGCCTGCGCGGCATGGTCACCATGCCCGGCGTGTTCACGGCGTCAGAAGCGCTGCTGGCGGCGAAATGCGGCGCCTCCAGCCTGAAATTCTTTCCGGCGAGCGTGCTCGGCGCGTCAGGCATCACCGCGATCCGCGCCGTGCTGCCGGCCGATCTGATGATCGCCGCGGTCGGCGGCGTCTCCGACAAGAATTTTGCCGACTACGTCAACGCCGGCATTTTTGCCTTTGGCCTCGGCTCGAGCCTCTACAAGCCGGGCATGACCGCGGCGGAGATCAAGGAACGCGCGAAGGTGACGATCGACGCGTACGACGCGGCGGTGCAAAGCGTGATGAGCTGAGCCTAAAGCCCCTACTCCGCCGCCTGCCGGACATGCCGCGCGGTCGGCGTGCGCATGGTGACGAGCTCTTCGGCGGCCGTCGGATGCAGCGCGACCGTTGCATCGAAATCAGCCTTGGTCGCCTTCATCTTCACGGCGATGGCGACCGCCTGGATGGTCTCGGCGGCATAATCGCCGACGATGTGGCAGCCGAGCACGCGGTCAGTCGCGCCGTCGACCACGAGCTTCATCAATATGCGGGTGTCGCGGCCCGACAGCGTCGCCTTCATCGGCCGGAACGTCGTCTTGTAGATGTCGACATGGCTGAACTGCGCCCGCGCCTGCGTTTCCGTCAGCCCGACGGTGCCGACCTCCGGCTGCGAGAACACCGCGGTCGGAATGTCGACATGATCAGCCTTGACGTCGCGCTTGCCGAACACGGTGTCGGCGAAGGCATGGCCCTCGCGGATCGCGACCGGCGTCAAATTCAGCCGATGGGTAACGTCGCCGATTGCATAGATGTTCGGCACGCTGGTTTGCGAATACGCGTTGACCGCGATGCCGCCATTGGCCGGATTGATGGCGACGCCGGCCTTCTCCAGCCCGAGATTGGCGACATTGGGATGCCGGCCGATCGCGAACATCACCTGGTCGGAGGCGAGGCTCGAGCCGCTCGACAGATGCGAGATATAGCCCTCGCCCGACTTCTCGACCTTCTCCACCGTGCAGCCGGTGATGATGGAGATTCCTTCCTTCTCCATTTCGCTGCGGACATGGGCGCGCACGTCGTCGTCAAAGCCGCGCAGGATGTTGTCGCCGCGATAGATCACGGTGACGTCGGAGCCGAAGCCGGCAAAGATGCAGGCGAATTCCAGCGCGATGTAACCGCCGCCCTGGATCACGATCCGGCGCGGCAGCTCCTTGAGATGAAACGCCTCGTTGGAGGAGATCACATGCTCGATGCCCTCGATCATGCGGCCATGGTTCGGCGCGCCGCCGGTGGCGATCAGCACATATTTGGCGGTGATCTTTTCGCCGGTCGCGAGCCTCACCGTATGCGCATCCTCCAGCACCGCGCGCGTCTTGACGATGCGGGTGCCCGATTTCTCGACATTGGTGGTGTAGGCCGCCTCGAGCCGCGCGATCTCCTTGTCCTTGTTGGCGATCAGGGTCGGCCAGTCGAAGGTCGCAGCTGGAATGGTCCAGCCGAAGCCCCTGGCATCGGCGATCTCGTGGCGAATATGCGAGCCCATCACGAGGAGCTTCTTGGGCACGCAGCCGCGGATCACGCAGGTGCCGCCCATGCGGTATTCTTCCGCAATCATGACGCGGGCGCCGTAGCCCGCCGCGATTCGGGCCGCGCGCACGCCGCCCGAACCACCTCCGATCACAAACAGGTCGACGTCGAAATCAGCCATTCCATACCTCGACCTGTGTTCGCGTCGCTCAAATATTCTTGCCGCGCTTGCGCATCTCGGCGCGGAATTCGCCGTTGACGATGTCGGCAAACTGCTGCGCCCACTGGCTCATATAGGACATGCTGAGCTGGATTGCGCGGGGCTCGTTGGTCAAGAGCTTCTGGCCGAGCGGAGACTTGTAGAAGGTGACGAGGTCCTTCAGCTCCTGCTCTGTGAACTCGTTGCAATAGATCGCGGCCATGGCCTCGCTGATCTCCTTCTCCCGGCCGGCCAGACGCTGCGCCACGATCACCGCGACCTCGTTGAGGTCCTTCTGGTAATTGAGGTTGGACTGCAGCAGCGATTCCTTGGTCCGCTCCACGAGGCCCGGAACGGCGTTGGCATACATTGCGGACGCGTTCTTCAATACCAGGATCTCCCTGGCTGCCGCCATCGCCGCCGGCGTGCCCGGCTTTAGCGCCGGCGCCTGTGCCTGAGCCGGCGGCTGCTGCGCCCCCGCAGGCAGGCCGGCCAGAGCCAGCACCACGAAGGCAGCCGGCAACATCTTGAAAACGCTCTTCATTCCGATTTCTCCTCTAGCGGCTCAAGGCCGTTCTACGACGCGTATTCCCTGCGCGCCCGCCAAGATCGCTGTATTGGCCAGCCCGACGAACAACCCATGCTCCACGACGCCGGGTATGATGCTCAAATGGCCCGCCAGCCGGCGGGCGTCTTGTATGCGAGTGAGATGGGCGTCGACAATCCAGTGGCCGCCATCGGTGACAAAAACGTGGCCGTCCCTTGTGGTCCGCAGCACCATGCGCGCCGAAACGCCACAATCTACGAAACTGTCCGCCATGGCTCGCTTGGTTGCAGCGAGCCCGAATGAAATGACCTCGACCGGAAGAGGAAAGCAGCCCAACGCCTCGACCCATTTGGAGTCATCGGCGATCACGATCATGCGATCCGAGGCGGCCGCCACGATCTTCTCGCGCAATAGGGCTCCGCCCCCACCCTTGATCAGATTAAGCGCCGGATCGATTTCATCGGCACCGTCGACTGTCAGGTCCAGCCGATCGATGTCGTCGAGCGTCGTCAGCGGAACGCCGCAACGAACCGCGTCGGCAGTGGTTGCTTCGGATGTCGGTACGCCCACGACGTTGAGGCCGGCGCGGACCTTCTCGCCGAGCAGCTCGACGAAATGCTTGGCCGTCGAGCCGGTGCCGAGCCCAAGCCGCATGCCGTCGCGGACCTCGTCCAGCGCGCGCGCAGCCGCCTGCCGTTTCAACTCATCCATCGACATGTCAGGAACCCATCCCCCGCGTGCTGCGGCGGTTCCCAAGTCTCCAGGGCCGCCGGCGGGCGCATATCTAGCGTCGTTTTTTCCAGCCGGATAGCGTTATTGCGGCCGGCCCAGTGCAATCCAAAAGCCACACTTGGCCCGCATTCTTGGCCTCTCGCCTTGGCCGCACTTGCGGGATCCCCCCCGGACCGATAGCGCTGTGAGCGATGGCTGCGTCCTCCCTCATCGTCTTCGACCTCGACGGCACGCTGGTCGACACCGCCCCGGACCTGATCAGCGCGCTCAACCATGTGCTGGTGCGCGAGGGACTGTCCGAGGTTCCGCTGGCTTCCGCCCGCAACATGATCGGCGCCGGCGCCCGCAAGCTGCTCGAGCGCGGGCTGGAGGCCGAGGGCCGCGCGGTGACGGTCGACGAGCTCAACCGCATGACCGTGGATTTCATCGATTTTTACGCCGCGCACATCGCCGATGCCTCGCGCCCGTTCGAGGGGCTTGAGGCGGCGCTGGACGATCTCGCCTCCCAGGGCCACCGGCTTGCGGTCTGCACCAACAAGCTGGAATGGCTGTCCAGGCGGCTTCTGGATGCGTTGGGGCTGAGCGGCCGTTTTGCCGCGATCTGCGGGGCGGACACGTTCGGCGTTTCAAAGCCGGACCCGGCGATCCTGCGCCAGACCGTGGCCAAGGCCGGTGGCGCGATCACCTCCAGCATCATGGTCGGGGATTCCGGCAACGATGTCGGCGTCGCCCGCCGCGCCGGAATGCCCGTGATCGGCGTCAGCTTTGGCTACACCGACGTTCCCATTTCCGAGTTGAACCCGGACCGATTGATCCACCATATGAGCGACCTGCCCGAGGCCGTCGGAGCGCTCTCGGCAGTTCCGGGCAGCGTTCTAACCCCTTGAAAAATGTCCCGTTTCGGGACTCTCATCGGTATGAATTAACCATCAATTAACGATGTGCGGCCGCGTGGTTGCGCTGTTATCTTCACCCTCTTATGGTCCGCGCCGGGGATTGCGGCGCCATGCCGCAGAGAGACGGATCACTAAAATGCGGCGTGTAATCGCGATTGCCCTGGCCGGGGCGGGTGCCGGAGCAAGTCTTGGTGGCTGCTCGTCCAGCTCGTTCATGGACTATTTCAAATCCGCGCCGCCGACCATCCAGGTTCAGCTGGAGTCGCAGCCGTCGGGCGCCGACGCCAAGACCTCGGTCGGGCCGGGCTGCAAGACGCCCTGCTCCGTCTCGGTGGCCACCGCCGACAACAATTTCACCGTCAGCTACACGCTCGCCAAGTACCAGCCGGCCACGGTGCCGGTGACGGTGATCAAGAATCCCGGCGACCTCACCAGCTCTGCCACCTACACGACCGATCCGAACCCGGTGTTCGCGGAGCTGCAGCCGGAAGGCCCGCCGCCGAAGTTGCGCAAGATGCACCCGAGGAAGCCGAAGCCGGCGGCGGCAGCTCCGGCCAATTCCAGCTTCCCCGATCCGAACGCACCGGCCGCAACCCGCTGAATTTCGCACCGCAGCGCCGCCCGATCCGGCAATGGTGCGATTGTCGGGGCCTGTTATCATGCTTAGATTGCCTCGATGGATGGCGCGCAGCTTCATGCAGGCGCCCGCAAGCTTGAGTTCCCTTAGGCATGACCGACGCCCCGTTTGACGCCCTCTCCCACGCCTCGCGCGCGATGACTGACCCGTTCGGGCGGACCATCAGCTATCTGCGCGTCTCCGTCACCGACCGCTGCGATCTGCGCTGCTTCTACTGCATGTCGGAGGATATGACCTTCCTGCCCAAAGCGGACCTGTTGACGCTGGAGGAGCTCGACCGGCTGTGCTCGGCCTTCATTGCAAAGGGCGTGAAGAAGCTCCGGCTGACCGGCGGCGAGCCGCTGGTCCGGCGCAACGTGATGTCGCTGGTGCGCTCGCTGTCGCGTCACCTCAAGAGCGGCGCGCTGAACGAATTGACCATGACCACCAATGCCACCCAGCTGGCGCGCTATGCGGGCGAGCTCGCCGACTGCGGCATCCGCCGCATCAACGTCTCGCTCGATACGCTCGACCCCGTAAAATTCCGGGCCATCACCCGCTGGGGCGACCTCGACAAGGTGCTGGCCGGCGTTGAAGCCGCGCGCGCCGCGGGCCTTGCCGTGAAGATCAACGCCGTTGCGCTGAAGAACCTCAATGAGGAGGAAATCCCCTCCCTGATCGAATGGGCGCACGGCAAGGGCATGGGGCTGACCCTGATCGAGGTGATGCCGATGGGCGAGATCGGCGAAGGGCGCATCGACCAGTATGTGCCGCTGTCGCTGGTGCGTGCGAGGCTTGCCAAGCAATATACGCTGACCGACCTCGAGGAGAGCTCCGGCGGGCCTGCACGTTATGTTCATGTCGGTGAGACCGGCGGCAAGCTCGGCTTCATCACGCCGATGACACATAATTTCTGCGAGGCCTGCAACCGCGTCCGCATCACCTGCACCGGCACGCTGCATACGTGCCTGGGCCACGAGGATGCCGCGGATCTGCGCAAACCGTTGCGCGCCTCCGCCGACGACGAAGTGCTGGCCGCCGCGATCGACCGCGCCATCGGATTGAAGCCGAAGGGCCACGACTTCATCATCGACCGCCGCCACAACCGCCCCAGCGTGTCGCGCCACATGAGCGTGACGGGGGGGTGAGGCGCCCTCTCTCCCGCTTGGGCCGGCGCTGGCCGCGCATTCGCTGCACCTCGCCCCGCTTGCGGGGAGAGGTCGGATTGCATCGCAAGATGCAATCCGGGTGAGGGGGAGCCTCAGCGCGCTCCTCTACGTCCGAAGATGCGGAAGCAGCCCCTCACCCCGACCCTCTCCCCGTGAAGGACGGGGAGAGGGAGAACAGGCAGCGCCGCGTCCCCTCTACTTCCCGCCCCGATTCACCAAAGCCGTGCAACGGCTTGGATACGCGTCAATTTGCCCATTTTCCGATTGACGTTATCATGACGCGCTGATTTACGTGCGGCTGCTTTCAACGCCTGCCCGGCCGGATGGCGGTTGCGCGACTGCGCAGCCAAGAGGCAACTCGAAAAGACGGCGAAAGCAAACAGGGGGAGGGACTGGCATTGCAATCGCTCCCAAAAGATGAGCCGTGGTTTTCGCGCATCCCCACCGCAGTGGCGAAGCGATGCCCGCGACCTAACTATCGGCGCTGACGCCTGACGGCGCGGCCCGCGGAGAACACGATGCGCCCATTGTTGGCCGTCAGCTCGGCCATTGACCAGCTCAACGAAAAGATCGGTTATATCTGCAACCTCCTGGTGCTGTTCGCCTGCCTGCTCAGCGCCGGCAACGCCATGATCCGCTACGCCTTCGACTACTCGTCGAACGGTTGGCTCGAGGCGCAATGGTACATGTTCGCCGTCCTCGTGATGTTCGGAGCATCCTACACCTTCAAGAAGAACGAGCATGTGCGGGTCGAGATCTTCTATCTTTTCCTGTCCGAGCGCGGCCAGCTCTGGCTCGACATGATCGGCACGCTGTTCTTCCTGATCCCCTCCTGCCTGCTTCTCGCCTACCTGTCCTGGCCGTTCTTCATGCAGTCCTATTCCGTGGGCGAAATGAGCGGCAATGCCGGCGGCCTGGTCCGCTGGCCGATCAAATTCGTCATTCCCTCCGGCTTCGTGATGCTGGCGCTGCAGGGCGTCTCCGAGGTCATCAAGCGGATCGCAGCATTGAAGGGCGAAGTGACCATCGACGCCAAGTATGAGAGGCCGACCCAATGATCACGCTGGAAATGATGCCGCCTTTGATGTTCGGCGGCCTGGTTCTGGCGATGCTGATCGGCTTCCCGGTCGCCTTCACCCTCGCCGCCGTGGGACTGTCGTTCGGCTTCCTCGCCATCCATCTCGGGTTCTTCGACCTCAACTTCCTGCAGGCCATTCCCGGCCGCATCTTCGGCAGCGTGCTCTCCAACGAGCTTTTGCTTGCGATCCCGTTCTTCACCTTCATGGGGGCCGTGCTCGAGCGCTGCGGACTTGCCGAGGACATGCTGGATTCCATGGGCCAGCTGTTCGGCCCGATCCGCGGCGGCCTCGGCTACTCCGTCATCATCGTCGGCTTCATCCTCGGCGCCATCACCGGCACGGTGGCGGCGCAGGTCATCGCCATGGCGCTGATCTCGATGCCGGTGATGATCCGCTACGGCTACAACATGCGCTACATCACTGGCGTGCTGGCGGCCTCCGGTACCATCACCCAGCTGGTACCACCTTCGCTGGTCTTGATCGTGCTGGCCGACCAGCTCGGCAAGTCGGTCGGCGACATGTATCTCGGCGCCTGGGGCCCCTCGATCTTCCAGATCATCCTGTTCGCCGGCTACACCTTCGTGCTCGGCATCTTCAAGCCCGAGCACGTGCCACCGGTGCCCAAGGAGGCGCGCACGCTGACCGGCTGGGCGCTGTGGAAGAAATGCCTGCTCGGCATCATCCCCTCCGCCGTTCTGATCTTCGTCGTGCTCGGCACCATGATGATGGGCCTTGCGACGCCGACGGAAGCGGGCGCCATGGGCGCGGTGGGTGCGATCGTGCTTGCCGCCATCCATCACAAGGACTTCAGCCGCACCGGCAGCAAGATCCTGATCATCGGTGTGATCACGGCGGGCATCGGCACCGTCATCGCCATGCTCTACACCGAAAACCTGGTGTTCAGGATCGCGTTTGCGATCACCTATTTCGCGGTCGCCTGGATCTGCATCGAAGCCGCCCGTATCCCCGAGCTGCGCGACCTGATCAAGCAGGGCTATCAGACCACCATGCGCATCACCTGCATGGTCACCTTCATCCTGATCGGATCGACCTGCTTCTCGGTGGTGTTCTTAGGGGTTTCCGGCGGCGTGTGGCTCGAGCACATGCTGACGTCGCTGCCCGGCGGCGCCTGGGGCTTCCTGATCTTCATCAACATCTTCATCTTCTTCCTGGCGTTCTTCCTCGACTTCTTCGAGATCGCCTTCATCATCCTGCCGATGATCGCGCCCATTGCGCAGAAGATCCTCGGGCCGGTGGTGGGCGACGGGCCGGCGCTGATCTGGTTCGGCGTGATGCTCTGCGTGAACATGCAGACCTCGTTCCTGCACCCGCCCTTCGGCTTTGCGCTGTTCTATTTGCGCGGCGTCGCGCCCAAGGAGGTCAAGAGCTCCGACATCTATTGGGGCGCCATGCCCTGGATCGGCCTGCAGGCCCTGATGGTGCTGCTCGTGATCGCCTTCCCGGTCACCGTGACGGGGCTGTTGGACAAGCCGGAGAACATTGATCTGAACAAGGTCAAGATCGAGGTCCCGCAGATCGACCTGCCGCCCTTGGATCTCGGCCCGCCGGCGAAGCAGTAGCGGCTCTTGTAAGGGCGCGTGCCGCGCTCACTTATTCTGAGCGCGGCACCCTCATGGCGTCGCAATCGCGCCTGCTCAAAACGCAGCCCAATGATCCAATTGTGATGCTCGTCACAGCTTCCGTGATCTCCTCGCGGAGAGTACCGCTGTTGAACCGCAACCGATTCTCAATTTAACTCTGGAACAAAAGAGGCAGCTGAAGCCGGGGCAACCATCATGATCGGGACGAAGCGGCTGCTTGTTTTGACAGCCTACTTCCGGCGCTGGCGATGGCAGGAGGCGGGATCGCTGTTGCGGCCGGCGCCTATGCATTTGGCCAAAGTCCTGGACCAACCGGCTGGTCCAGCGGCAGCGCCTATAATTATACCTCGCAGGCGGAAGCCCAGAACCAGGCGATGTCGCGCTGCCGCGAGCGCAAGGAGGCCGGCGAATACTGCAAGATCATCGCGACCGTCAACGGCAAATGCTTTGCCATGGCGGTGCAGGACCGCGGCAACGGCTACGGCTGGAATACCGCGACTACGCTTCCCGAGGCACAGCGCCTCGCCATGAACCGCTGCACAGGCTACGGCAAGAGCTGCTCCATCCACAATGGATTCTGCGACAACACCGCGAGCATATCCATCGCCCCGCCCCAGGCCGCGCCGGCGCCTGCCGCGCCAACTCCGGCCTCGCCGCAGCCCACCAGCCCGGCGGGCGGCGGCTCGCCGGCCTGCCAGAAATTTCCCGACCTTTGCTAGGAGCTAATCCATGTGGAGCCGTCGTGAGACCATTGCCGGGGGACTGCTGACGCTGCTGTTCGGCCCTTGCTGCGCGCATGCGGACGACTCGCGCACGCCGCACACGTTCGGCTGCTGTCTCGCCAGCGAGGACGTTGACAAGGTTTATCCGGCCGGCACCGACACCCGCGTCTTCTTCACCGGCAACGAGCCGATGATTCCGCGTTCGGGCGACCGCGATTTCGATTATGCGCTGGCGCAGACGCTCGCCAAGATCTCCGACGCGTTCGGCGTGCTGCCGGGCTTTGCCTACTACGATGACTACAACAATCACAACGCCTATGCCACCGACCGCACGCGGCTCAACCGCGCCGACGGGACGGTGCTGATGGGCATCAATCTGCAACGTCAGCTCCGCGCCAGCCGCGACAACCCTGACGTGGCGGTGGTCGCCGTCTGCGCCCACGAGTTCGGCCATATCGTGCAGTACCGTCACCGCCTGATCGAGAGGGTCAACGCCGGCCAGCCGACGGTCAAGCGCAGCGAATTGCAGGCGGATTATTTCGCAGGCTTTTACGCCGGCCTGCGCAAGAAGGAGCGGCCGAGCTATCCGGCCGCCGTGGTCGCGGTCACGCAAGGCGAATTCGGCGACACCAATTTCAAGAACCGCACCCACCACGGCACCGAGGCGGAGCGCGCCAATGCCGTCGTCCGCGGCTTCGAAGCCGCCTTCCGCGAGGGCAAGAGCCTGAACCAGGCGATCGAGGAAAGCACGAATTACGTGCTGACGCTGTGAGCGTAGAAGCCCGGGGCCATCGCCCCGGGCTTTGCACTTGCGCTACCCGCCCCGCTCAACTCTGCGAGTGGCGCGCCATGAAGTTGTCGTAGCCGACTTCGGCGACCTGGAACCAGGCGTAGCTGTTGTTGGAATAATTGGTCAGGGATTCATAGACCTTCTTGAAGTTGGCATTGGTCGCCGACACCTCGCTGTGCAGCTCCTTCGCGGCCTTGAACGAGGCTTCCATGATCGGCTGCGAGAACGGGTGCAGCTTGGCGCCGCCGGCGAGCAGCTTGCGCAGCGCGTTCGGATTGACCGAGTCGTATTTCGCCATCATCCAGTTGTTGGCGAAGTGACCGGCCTGCTCCAGCAGGCTCTGATAATATTTCGGCAGCGCGTTCCACTTGTCGAGATTGATGAAGGCAAGCAGCATCGGGCCGCCTTCCCACCAGCCGGGATAATAGTAATGCGGCGCGACCTTGTAGAGGCCGAGCTTCTCATCGTCATAGGGGCCGACCCATTCCGCCGCGTCGATAGTGCCTTTTTCCAGCGCCGGATAGATGTCGCCGCCGGCCAATTGCTGCGGCACGCAGCCGAGCTTCTGCATGACGCGGCCGGCAAAGCCGCCGATGCGGAATTTCAGGCCCTTGAGATCATCGACCGAGTTGATCTCCTTGCGAAACCAGCCGCCCATCTGGCAGCCGGTATTGCCGGCCAGCAGCGAGGTGATGTTGTAGCTCTTGTAGAACTCGTTGAGGATCTCCTTGCCGCCGCCCAGCATGTACCAGGCCTGGTTGATGCGCATGTCCGGGCCGAACGGCACCGATGAGCCGAAGGTGAAGGTCGGGTCCTTTCCGAAGTAATAATAGGACGCGGTGTGGCCCATCTCGACGGTTGCGCTCTGGACGGCGTCGAGCACCTGCAGGCCCGGCACGATCTCGCCGGCTGCAAAGGTCTGGATCTGGAATTTGTTGTCGGTGGCCTCGCCGACCATCTTGGCCATGATCTCGGCACCGCCATGCAGCGTGTCGAGCGATTTCGGCCAGCTCGTGGTCATGCGCCACTTGATCTCCGGCATGCTTTGCGCAATCGCCGGCGCCGCCACCGTTGCGGCGCCTGCCACGCCAAGGCCGGTGACCTTGATGAAGTCTCTGCGTTTCATGTTGTCTCCCTGTGATGCGTCTTGCTTTGCGCCTTCTTGCCGAGGCTTGTTCTCCAAGCATGGAACAACCGGTTCCCGATTTCCATCCCCTCCCGCCCGTGCAGCACGCAAAAAAGCCCGGCCTCTTGCGAGACCGGCTTGTCGTCTACGACTTAAGACTAAGAGCTTTCGCCTGATCCTGTCCGGATCACGCTCTGGTCAGCCCCGCGTGCGGGAGCGGATCATGAAGCTGTCGAAAGTGTATTCGGCGACCTGCCACCACAGATATTCGTCGGAGCGATAGGCCTGCATGGCGTCGATCGACTTCTTGAAGTCGGGGTTCTTGGCCGAGATTTCCCCCCACAGCTCGTTGGTGGCCTTCAGGCATGCCTCCAGCACCTCGTTGGTGAACGGACGCAGCTGCGTGCCGCCCGCGACCAGCCGCTTCAGGGCCGACGGGTTCTGCATGTCATAGCGCGCGGCCATCCAGCTGTTGGCGTTGGCGCAGGCGTTCTCGACGATGGACTGGTAATTCTTCGGCAGCGAATTCCACTTGTCCAGGTTGCAGAAGGCATGGACGGTCGGACCGCCCTCCCAGAAGCCCGGATAGTAGTAGTACTTCGCGACCTTCTGGAAGCCGAGCTTCTCGTCGTCATAGGGACCGACCCATTCGGCGCCGTCGATGGTGCCCTTCTCCAGCGCCGGATAGATGTCGCCGCCGGCGAGCTGCTGCGGCACCACGCCGACCTTCTGCAGCACCTGGCCCGCGATGCCGCCGATGCGGAATTTCAGGCCCGAGAGATCGGCGACCGTCTTGATCTCCTTGCGGAACCAGCCGCCCATCTGGGTGCCGGTGTTGCCGCAGGGAAATCCGATCACGCCGAACTTCTTGAAGAATTCGTTGCCAAGTGCCTCACCGCCGCCCTGGTACCACCAGGAGTTCTGCATGCGCGCGTTGAGGCCGAACGGCACCGAGGCATAGATCGCAAAGGTCGGATCCTTGCCGACATAGTAGTAGGACACGGTGTGGCTCATCTCCACCGTGCCGTTGGAGGTGGCATCCAGCGCCTGCAGGCCCGGCACGATCTCACCGGCCGCGAAGACCTGGATCTGAAACTTGTTGTCGGTCATCTCGGCGACATACTTGGCGAACTCGGTCGAGCCGCCATAGATGGTGTCGAGCGACTTCGGAAAGCTCGAGGTCATGCGCCACTTGATTTCGGGCATCGACTGGGCGATGGCGGGCGAGGCCACGGCGGCCGCCGCGGCCGCACCGGTTGCCGAAACTTTCAAAAAATCACGACGCTTCATTGTGTGGCCTTCTCCTTGTGGCGCATTTTCCCAAAAGCACAGCGAGCTTGCGGCGACGCAATCAGCGGTCGAACCGAAGCGTTCCGGGGCGGCGTTTAACACGGAAAACCGCGGCCGAAAACGCAACAATGGCATGACCGCTGTGATTAAACGAAAGTCGCATGCGCTCGGCGGCGCTCTCAGGCCGCCGCGATTACGCCCTTGAGCTGCTCACGCACCTCGTTCGCAATGGCGCGGTAGATCGCCGCATGCGGCCCATCGGGCTCGCTGACGACGACGGGGGTGCCGGCATCCGAGGTCTCGCGAATCGCCATGTGCAAGGGCACCTCGCCCAGAAACGGGACGCCCAGCCGCTCTGCCTCGTGCCGCGCCCCGCCATGGCCGAAAATATCCGAGCGCGTGCCACAATGCGGGCACTGGAAGTAGCTCATGTTCTCGATGATGCCGAGCACCGGCACGTTGACCTTCCTGAACATCGCAAGCCCCCGCCGCGCATCGATCAGCGACAGGTCCTGCGGCGTGGAGATGATGACCGCGCCCTTCAGCGGCACGTTCTGCGCCAGCGTCAACTGCGCGTCTCCGGTGCCCGGGGGCATGTCGACGACCAGCACGTCGAGCGTGCCCCAGGCGACGTCGCGCAGCATCTGGGTGATCGCCGACATCACCATCGGGCCGCGCCAGATCATTGCGGTGTCTTCCTCGACCAGGAAGCCGATCGACATGATCGCAAGGCCAAAGCGCTCAATCGGGATCATCTTGCGGTCGTCATTGAGCTCCGGCTTCTCATGAATGCCGGTCAGCCGCGGCACCGAGGGACCGTAGATATCGGCGTCGAGCAGCCCGACCTTGAGGCCCAGCGCCTTCAGGCCCAGCGCCAGGTTGAGCGCGGTGGTCGATTTGCCGACGCCGCCCTTGCCGGAAGCCACCGCGATCACCGCAGCCACGCCGGGAATCTCCGCCTGCCGCGCCATTGGCGAGCCCGCCGGGCTGTGCGGCGGACGGTGCGATGAGGCCGGTGCCACACCCGACCGCGCGGCTTGCGGGGCTGTGCCCGGCTTGCGCTCGGCGGTGAGCGCGATCATCGCGGTGGAGACGCCGGGCAGCGCGCGAACCGCGCGTTCGGCTGCGGCGCGCACGTCTTCCCACGCGCGCGCCTCGGCCGCATCCACATTGATGGAGAAGAACACCTTGCCGTCATTGACCGATATCGCCGACAGCACATTGGCGTTGGTCAGCGCCACCCCGCGCGGCGATTTCACTGATGCGAGGGCGTCCAGAACCTGCTGCTGCGTCACGCTCAAGGCGCTTCTCCGTCCGATCGGGGTTTCGGGGACAGATAGGACGGATCGGCGCAAAAGAACAGCGGTTCCGGGACAGCTCAGCAGGGCGGACTAGCCTGGCGCAATCCGCCGCTTTCGTCGCGAACGTAACGGCGCATTACGCTTCGCTCATGCGCCGTTACGCATCCCCTCAGGCGACCTTGGCCCCGATATCGTCCGCAGTCTCGGCGGGCGCGGAGTCGGCGGCTTCCTTCGCCGCCTCGTAGTTCAGCTCGATCATGACCCCGTTGGGGTCATTGACAAAGATCTGCCAGAGCTCGCCGCCGGGAACCTGCCGCGCGTCAAATTGCATGCCCTTGGCGCTGAGCCGCTGCCGCATGGCGTCAAAGCCCCGGCTGACAAAGGCAACATGGTGGACGCAGCCGGAATCCGGCTTTTGCGCCTCCGCCGTCGCCGAAATGTCGACGAGATGCACCACCGGCTTGCCCTCGCTGTACATCCAGGCCCCGGGGAACGCGAAATTCGGCCGGGGTCCCTTTTCCAGGCCCAGAATGTCCTCATAGAAGCGGACCGTATCGGCGAGTTTCCGGGTCCGGATGTTGAAATGATCGAGCACGCCCACGCTCAAGCTCATGCGAAACACTCCCTTTTTTGGACTTTCGTTGGCGAGTTTGGACTTTCGTTGGCGGGGCATCCTAGCACGAATTTACCGCCCGCGGCCACGCAGGCGTTGCCCTCCGCGTCTCACGGGGTATGGTGCGCCCTTCCTTCGCCTGGCCCAAGAGACGGGTAACGGAGCCGGGCCAAAAATCTACGGTCAGAACCCAAGGTAGCAAGGTAGCACAGATGGCTAAAGTCGCTTTTATCGGTCTCGGTGTCATGGGATTCCCGATGGCTGGACACCTCGTGAAAAAGGGCGGCCATGAGGTGACGGTCTATAACCGCACCGCAGCCAAGGCGCAGCAATGGGCCGACAAATTTGGCGGCCGCACTGCTCCGACCCCGAAGCTTGCTGCCGAAGGTCAGGATTTCGTGATGTGCTGCGTCGGCAATGACAACGACCTGCGCGCCGTCACCATCGGTCCCGACGGCGCCTTCTCCGGCGTCAAGGCCGGCGCCACCTTTGTCGATCACACCACCGCCTCCGCCGAGGTCGCCCGCGAGCTCTATGCCGAAGCGAACAAGCGCGGCTTCAAATTCGTCGACGCGCCCGTCTCCGGCGGACAGGCCGGCGCCGAAAACGGCGTGCTCACGGTGATGTGCGGCGGCGACGAGGCGGCCTATGCCGCCGCCGAGCCGATCATTGCGGCCTATGCCCGCATGTGCAAGCGCCTCGGGCCTGCGGGCAGCGGCCAGCTCACCAAGATGGTCAACCAGATCTGCATCGCAGGGCTGGTGCAGGGCCTCTCCGAGGGCATTCATTTCGCGAAGAAGTCCGGCCTCGACGTCGCCGCCGTGATCGAGACCATCTCCAAGGGCGCCGCGCAGTCCTGGCAGATGGAGAACCGCTACAAGACCATGAACGAGGGCAAATACGATTTCGGCTTTGCGGTGGAATGGATGCGCAAGGACCTCTCGATCTGCCTCAGCGAAGCCCGCCGCAACGGCGCAACCCTGCCCGTCACCGCGCTGGTCGACCAGTTCTATGCCGAGGTGGAGAAGCTCGGCGGCAAGCGCTGGGATACATCGAGCCTGCTCGCGCGGCTGGAGAAGTAAGCGGCTGGCGACCGTGCTATGTGAACGAGCTCTCGCCCCGTCATCCTGAGGCGCGAGCGCAGCGAGCCTCGAAGGATGTACGGCCCCGCGGCTAGCAGCGGGGCCGTCGCCCTTCGAGGCTCGCGTTCCGCGAGCACCTCAGGGTGACGGTGATGGTTGGCCGTTTGCTGCGAGCAGCCGAATAACCCGTCCCTCAATCGTTAATTTAACGCGCGGTTAACGAGAATTCTTAGCTTCTTAAGTCAGCTCTTAAGAATTTGGCGCCAGAGATAGACAATGCAAAAGGCCCGCGCGGTCCGTGGGCGGGATTTGTGTTGTTCATGAGTGCGCCCGCTGAAAAGCCCGAGGTTGTGCAGCTTCCGGCCGAGCCGCCGGCCGCGGCATCTGCGACCCATCGGCGGGCTGCGCAACAGCGGGTGCGCGAGGCCCGCGATCGGTTAACGTCGACCAGCGGCACGCGCCCTGCATTCGACCAGGAGCTGCTGCGGCAATACGCCCGGACCCGCATCTCAGCGTCTTATGTCGTGATGCTGCTCGTGGTGGCCACGGGCATGCTGTTCGGCCTGTGGATGCAGCCCCTCTCCGCGGCGTCATGGACCGTCGGCATGCTTTGCATCCACGCCGCGATCATGCGCACGTGCTACCGCTTCCTGGCCGAGCCGCAGACGCCGGCCTCGACGCGCAAATGGCGCACGCGATTCGTGCTGCTCGACCTGCTCTACGGGCTGTGCTGGATGGCGATCCTGACCCATCCGGCGCTCGACGTCATCTCCGATACCGTGATGATGTTCCTGATGCTGCTGGTGGTCGCGGTCTCGAGCATGCTCGCCGCCAACCTGCCGGTCGCAGCGCTCGCCGCCACAGTGCCGGTCACGGTTGCAATCGCGCTGAACTTCGTGGTGGCGGGCACGTTCGACAAATATGTGCTGGCCGCGCTCGCGCTGGCCGCCGAAGGCTATTTCGCGCTGCTCGCCCATCGCCTGCATTCGACGACGCTCGCCACGCTGGAGGCACGCGCGGAAAAGGATGCGCTGATCGGCGAGCTCGAGCAGGCCAAGTCGATCTCGGACGAAGCGCGCTACCGCGCCGAGGCTGCGAACGTTGCAAAATCGCGCTTCCTGGCCCAGATGAGCCACGAGCTGCGCACCCCGCTCAATGCCATCCTCGGCTTCTCCGAGGTGATGAAGAGCGAGATTTTTGGCGCGCATGCGGTTCCGGTGTACAAGGAATATTCCGCCGACATCCACAATTCCGGCGTGCATCTTTTGAATTTGATCAACGAGATCCTCGACCTCTCGCGCATCGAGGCCGGCCGCTACGAGCTCAATGAGGAAGCGGTGGCGCTGGTCAATGTGGTCGCCGACTGCCACCATTTGCTGAAGCTGCGCGCCTCCAGCCGCGGCATCACCATCCATGAGATCTTCGAGCAGGGCATGCCCAAGATCTGGGGTGACGAGCGCGCCATCCGCCAGATCGTGCTGAACCTGTTGTCGAACTCGATCAAGTTCACCCCGCAAGGCGGGGAGATCTGGCTCAAGGTCGGCTGGACCGCCTCGGGAGGGCAATATCTCAGCGTCAAGGACACCGGCTCGGGCATTCCCGAAGACGAGATCCCGATCGTGCTTGCATCGTTCGGCCAGGGCTCCAACTCGATCAAGTCGGCCGAGCAAGGCGCGGGCCTTGGGCTGCCGATTGCGAAAAGCCTGGTCGACATGCATGGCGGCACTTTCACGCTCAAATCCAAACTGCGCATCGGCACCGAGGTGATCGTCACCTTCCCGCCGGAGCGCGTGATGTCGGCGCTGGCGCCGGTCATCGAGGAACCCGCCTTCGACCAAGCGCCGCCGCTGCAGCCGGAGACCGCAGGAACCGCAGCGCCCGACGAGAGGCGGCGCGTGCGGCACAAGCCGATCATGAGTGCAGGAACCGGAATCTAGCCCTTGCGCCCGCATGAAAGTCGCCTTCACTATCGTTTTTGATGAGCAAAGAATCGCCGTGCATCGCAGTCTGTATGATCGATCCGAGAAGTGGCCTCTGCTACGGCTGCGGCCGCACGCTGCCGGAGATCGCGAGCTGGCATCGCCTGCAAAGCACCGAGCGGCGGGCCGTGATGGCCACGCTTGTGCAGCGCATGCGGGATGCCGGGCTCACGCCGCCGGGCAGCGGCAAGGCGGGCTGAGCCGTCGGTCCGCGGGAGGCTTGCGATGAGCCGTACCCTCGTGGTCCTGATCATGCTGGCCCTCACCGCCGTAACGGTCGTCGCCTACAAGGATCCGGAACGGGTCGCGCGCGCCAGCGACGCGCTGTCCGACGTGATGCGCGCGCGCGCCTTCGCCACGCCCTCCCCGCGCGCAGTGCAGATCGCGCGCAGCCAGAACGGCGAGTTCGCGCTGCGCGCCAGGATCAATGGCGTCATCGCCCCGATGGTGGTCGACACCGGCGCGACCTCCGTGGTGCTCACCTATGAGACGGCGAAGGCCGCGGGCCTGCCGCTGGAGCTATTGGACTACGATGTCGACGTCGAGACCGCCGGCGGCCACACCAAGGCGGCGCGGCTGACGCTGGATCGGCTTGCAATCGGCAAGCTGGTCGAGCGCTCGGTGCCGGCGCTCGTGGTGCCGCACGGCCAGATGAAGACCAACCTGCTCGGCATGAGCTTCCTCGACCGCCTGGAAAGCTGGGAGGTGCGTTCCGACCATCTGATGCTGCGGGGCTATCCGTGAAGAGTGCGCGCGTGGCGCGTCATTTCACCTGCCGCTTCTCGAGCTTGCGCGCCAGGGTGCGGCGGTGCATGCCGAGGCGGCGGGCGGCTTCGGAGATGTTGAAGTCGGTCTCGATCAGGGTCTGGTGGATGCGCTCCCATTCCAGGGTCTTGATCGAGGTCGGCCGTTCCGCGAGCGCGATCTCGGCATTGCCCTCGGCCTTCTGGAAGGCCGCCTCGATGTCGTCGGTGTTGGCGGGTTTTGCCAAGTAATGGCAGGCTCCGAGCTTGATGGCTTCGACGGCGGTGGCGATGCTGGCAAAGCCGGTCAGCACCACGATCAGCATCTCCTCGTCATGAGCGTGCAGCGCCTCGACGCAGGCGAGCCCCGATGCGCCGCCGAGCTTGAGATCGACCACGGCATAGCCCGGAGACTTTTCCTCCAGCACCTTGCGCAGTTCGTCCAGCGAGGCGGTGACCAGGACTTCGTAGCCGCGGCGCTCGAACGAACGCTTCAGCGTGCGGGCAAAGCCGTCATCGTCCTCCACGATCAACAGGCACCGTTCACTCGCCAAAACGGCCTCCAATGGCCAGCGTCGCCAGGGGCAGCGCAAGTTTGATGGTCGCACCGCGCTTGCGGTGGTTCTCCGCGGTAACGACGCCGCCGAGCTTTCGGATCACGTTGACGACCAGGAACAGGCCAAGGCCGCTCCCCGGGCGGCCTTTGCTCGATTGATAGGGCCGGCCGAGCTGGGAGAGAATTTCGGGCGGGAAGCCGGGGCCGCGATCGCTGACCGAGAGCACCAGCGTATCGCCGTCGCGTTCGACCGCAAGCTCGACCCAGTCGCGCGACACTTCGAGCGCATTGTCGAGCACGTTGAAGATCGCCTGCTTCAAGGTGATGTCAGAGACGATGGTGAGGTCCGTGCCCACCGCGTTCCTGAACTGCAGGCAATTCACCGAGCGCGCCTCGCGCCACTCCTCGACGAGCGCGGTCAGGAACGCCGTGATGGTCGTCGGCTCGGAGCCCTCGCCGCGCGCCTGGCCGGCCGAGACGAGAATGCCGGTGACGATGGTCTTGCAGCGCTGCAGCGAGACCTCCATCTCCGCGAGGTCGTCGGCGATCTCCGATTCCGCGGTCAGCGCGGGCATGCGGCGCCAGTCGCTCAGGATCACCGAGAGCGAGGCGAGCGGCGTGCCGAGCTCATGCGCCGCGCCCGAGGCGAGCAGGCCCATGCGGACGATGTGATCCTGCTCGGCGGCATGCTGGCGGAGCGCGGCCAGATGCGCGTCACGCTCGCGCAAGTTTCGGTTGATGCGGGTGACGAAGATCACCAGCAGCACGGCATCCAGCATGAAGCCGACGAACATGCCGGCGACATGCAGGCTGAACGGATCCTCCATGTGATGCGGCAGTTCCAGCGGATTGTAGGAGATGGTCAGCCAGCCGAAGCTGACGCAGCTCAGCGCCACCAGCGACCAGCTCGAGCGGGCGTCGAGCAGCACCGCGCCGAGCGTAACCTGCAGCAGATAGAGCGAGGTGAACGGATTGGCCGCGCCGCCGCTCAGATAGAGCTGAATGGTCAGCGCGAGAACGTCCAGCATCAGCGCGATGAGCAGCTCGCGGCTGCCGATCTCGTCCCGCGAGCGGACCCAGATCATGCTGGCGATATTGAGCGTGACCAGCGCCGAGATCACCGCGCCCATGACGGCGAGCGGCAAGGCGATGCCGAGCCAGAAATTGACAAAGGCGATGGTTGCGATCTGCCCGATCACGGCGGTCCAGCGCAGCTGGATCAGCAGGGCCATGTTCTTGCGGTTGGTGGTGTCGGCCGTCGACGAAGCGACGGGCTCGGCGCTCCGGCGGCTCGGCGCAGGCGTCAGCGCGGCCTCTTCGCCCGAGACAGGCGCCACGGCGATCTCAGATGGACCTGACGACCTCTTCAGCATCCAACCCCGTCCTGCGCGCGAGGATGCGGGCTCCGCCCGGCAGCAGGCGGACAAAGGCAGCGCCACCAGCGGCATGCACAAATGCGCCGGCAAGCATAATGGCGAGCCCAAACCATGTCAGTGCATAAATCAGGTGGTTGTTGTGAAATTTGACGACCGTCAGCCCGCCTCGCGGATATCCGCCGGAATTGGGCGTGGCATCGGCATCGATAAAGAATGGCGCCGTCCGCGGCAAGCCTCGCGCGGCCGCGATGGCCTCAACATCCCGCGAATACCAGCGATTTGACCCGGGATCGTTGCTGCGCAGGAACCCGCCTTTGGGCTCTGTTAACCGTAACAGGCCCGTGATCGCAACCGGCGCAGTCGGATTGCCGTCGCGACGGCTTGCCGGGTCGCGCCGCTCCGGCGGTACGAAGCCGCGATTGATCAGCACCACCGCGCCATCGGCCATCTGAAGCGGCGTCAGCACCCAGAAGCCGGGCCCCTCCTCCGTGACGGCCTGAACCAGCGTCTCGCGGTCGTGCAGGAATTGGCCGCTGACGGTGACGCGCCGGTATTCGTCGTGGGCGGCGTCGATCGCCGGCCATGACGCTGGCGCCGGCATCGGCACCGCCGCGGCATGGATGCGCTGCTCGACGTGTTCGATCAGCGCGAGCTTCCAGGCCCGCCGCTCGATCTGCCAGATCCCGAGCGCGATCAGGCCGGCAACACCGAGCAGCGCAAGCAGCGCCACCAGCGGTGAAACCGATCTGTCGCGCGTGGCCGTCACTGCATCGTGCCCATCTGGTGCGCGGGCATCATGTTGACGTTGAGGTGATGCATGACCCAGAGCGAGCCGGTCATGGCGATCACCACCATGACGATGGTGAAGATCAACGCCATCATGGTCCAGCCGCCCTCTGACGTCGTGTTGAGGTGCAGGAAATAGATCATGTGCACCACGATCTGCACCGCCGCGAACGCCATGACCACGAGCGCGGTGACCTGCTTGTCGCCGAGCGCCTCGCTCATGACCAGCCAGAACGGGATCGCGGTGAGGACGACGGAGAGACCGAAGCCGGTCAGATAGCCGGACAGCGTAATCTCGCCATGCGCCATGCCGTCGTGGTCATGTGCCGCATGGCCCGAATGAATCTCTGCGCTCATCGCAACATTCCTAAGAGATAGACAAAGGTGAAGACACCGATCCAGACCACGTCGAGGAAGTGCCAGAACATGGACAGGCACATCAGGCGGCGCTTGTTGGCCTCGATCAGGCCGAACCGCCAGACCTGCGTCATCAGCGTCAGCAGCCACACCAGGCCGAACGAGACGTGCATGCCGTGGGTGCCGACCAGGGTGAAGAACGAGGACAGGAAGGCGCTGCGCTGTGGCGTCGCGCCCTCATGGATCATATGGCGGAACTCGGAGAGCTCGATGCCGACGAAGGCGAGGCCGAACAGCCCGGTCACCGCAAGCCACACTTGCGTCGCCGCGATCCGCGACCGCTGCATCGAGAGCATGGCAAAGCCATAGGTGATCGACGACATCAAGAGCATCGAGGTGTTGACGGCGACCAGCGGCAGGTCGAACAGGTCCTTCGGTGCCGGCCCCGCGGCATAATTGCCGCCGAGCACGCCATAGGTCGCAAACAGGATCGCGAAGATGAGACAGTCGCTCATCAGGTAGATCCAGAAGCCGAGCATGGTGCTCGCACCTTCGGCATGGTCGTGCTCGTCGACCACGTAGAACAGCGGCTGCCCGGTCTGGACCGGATTGACGTTGACTGTCATCACTTCGCTCCCGCGCCAAGCAGGCGTGTCCGCGCGTTCTCCTCTCGCACGACCTCGTCGGCCGGGATGTGGAAGTCGCGGTGGTAGTTGAAGGTGTGGCCGATGGCGACCGCGATCAGCGCGGCGAAGCTCAAGGCGGCGAGCCACCAGATGTACCAGATCATGCCGACCGCAAACGCCGTGCTGAGGCCTGCGAGAATGATGCCGGTGCCGGTGTTGCTCGGCATGTGGATCGGCTTGAAGCCGGTGAGCGGACGCTGATAGCCGCGGTGCTTCATGTCCCACCAGGCGTCGTTGTCATGCACGACGGGCGTGAAGGCGAAGTTATAGTCCGGCGGCGGCGACGAGGTCGCCCACTCCAGCGTGCGCGCGTTCCAGGGATCGCCGGTGACGTCGCGCAGCTCTTCGCGCCTGAGCACGCTGACCGCGATCTGCACCAGGAAGGAGAGGATGCCGAGGAAGATCAGGACCGCGCCGAACGCGGCAATGATGAACCAGATGTGCAGCGACGGATCGTCGAACACGCGCAGTCGCCGCGTCACGCCCATCAGGCCCAGCACATAGAGCGGCATGAACGCGAAATAGAAGCCAACCACCCAGAACCAGAATGACATCTTGCCCCAGAACGGATCGAGCCTGAAGCCGAACGCCTTCGGGAACCAGTAGGCGATGCCAGCGAAGATGCCGAACACCACGCCGCCGATGATGACGTTGTGGAAGTGTGCGACCAGGAACAGGCTGTTATGCAGCACGAAATCCGCCGGCGGCACCGCGAGCAGCACGCCCGTCATGCCGCCGATCACAAACGTCAGCATGAAGGCCACCGTCCACATCATCGGCAGCTCGAAGCGGATGCGGCCGCGATACATCGTGAACAGCCAGTTGAACATCTTCGCGCCCGTCGGGATCGAGATGATCATGGTGGTGATGCCGAAGAAGGAGTTGACGCTGGCGCCCGAGCCCATGGTGAAGAAGTGGTGCAGCCAGACCAGGTACGACAGGATCGTGATGACGACCGTGGCGTAGACCATCGAGGTGTAGCCGAACAGCCGCTTGCCCGAGAAGGTCGAGGTGACCTCGGAGAAGATGCCGAACGCCGGCAGGATCAGAATGTAGACTTCGGGATGGCCCCAGATCCAGATGAGGTTGACATACATCATCGGATTGCCGCCGAAATCATTGGTGAAGAAGTCGGTCCCGACGTAACGGTCGAGCGACAGCAGCGCGAGCACGGCAGTGAGCACCGGGAAGGACGCCACGATCAGCACGTTGGTGCAGAGCGAGGTCCAGGTGAACACCGGCATCCGCATCATGGTCATGCCGGGGGCGCGCAGTTTCACGATGGTGCAGATCAGGTTGACCCCCGATAACAGCGTGCCGACGCCTGCGACCTGCAGCGCCCAGATGTAATAGTCGACGCCGACATCGGGGCTGTAGCCGAGGTTCGACAGCGGCGGATAGGCGAGCCACCCGGTGCGAGCGAACTCGCCTACGAACAGCGACATCATCACCAGCACGGCGCCGGCCGTGGTCATCCAGAAGCTGAAATTGTTCAGGAACGGGAACGAGACGTCGCGCGCGCCGATCTGCAGCGGCACCACATAGTTCATCAGGCCCGTGACAAACGGCATGGCCACGAAGAAGATCATGATCACGCCGTGCGCGGTGAAGACCTGGTCGTAGTGATGCGCCGGTAGGAAGCCTTCGGAGCCGTTGAAGGCCATCGCCTGCTGCATGCGCATCATCAGCGCGTCGGCAAAGCCGCGCAGCAGCATCACGAGGCCGAGGATCATGTACATGATGCCGATGCGCTTGTGGTCGACGGTGGTGAACCACTCGCGCCAGAGATAGCTCCAGAGGCGGAAATAGGTGATGCCACCCAGCACCACAATGCCGCCCATGGCGACCACGATGAAGGTGCCGAGGATGATCGGCTCGTGCAGCGGCAGCGAGTCCAGCGTGAACCGGCCGAAGATGAATTTGAGGAGGTCGGGATTGTTGAACATTGAGCTCTCGTTCAAGAATCGGATTTCGGACGCAGTGCCGAGAGGAAGGAGTTGGACGATTGGCGCGGCTTGCCCAGGTAAGGCGGCGTCAGGCCGGCGCCCATGAGCGGCGTCGCATTCGCCGGCAGCGGAAGCGCGCTGGCCTGCTTTGCGCCGGGCGTATCGGTCGAGCAGGCGCCGACGACAAAAGCGGACTCGGGGCCGAACACCGCGCCGCGACGCGCATCCTTGTCGTAGCTCAGCGGCAGCGTGTTCTCGATGCCGGCCATGCCCAATCCGCCCTTGGCATCGATCGCCGTCATCTCGCTCATGCACATCTTGCCGGTCTCGACGCACAGATTGAGCACGGCCTTGAAGAGATCGCCGTCGACGGAGGCGTAGCGGCGCACCGGCACGTTCTCGCTCGGACGTTCGAGCTGGAGATAGTCGCTGCGGCCGAGCGTGTTGCCGCTCGCCCTGGCCTTCGCGATCCAGGCATCAAAGCCGTCATTGCTCAGGCCCTGAAAAGCGAAGTGCATGCCGGAGAAGCCGGCGCCGCTGTAATTTGCCGAGAAGCCCCTGTAGGTGCCTTCCCTGTTGATCACCGCATGCAGCGAGGTCTCCATGCCGGGCATGGCATAGATCTGGCCCGCCAGCGCCGGGATGTAGAAGGAGTTCATCACCGAGCTTGCGGTGATGTGGAAATTGATCGGACGATCCACCGGTGCGGCCAGCTCATTGACGGTGGCGACGCCGTAATCCGGATAGATAAAGAGCCACTTCCAGTCGAGCGCGACCACGTCGACCTCAAGCGCCGCACGGGAGCTCTCGACGGGGCGGTCGGAGGCGATGCGGCCGAGCATGCGATAGGGATCAAGCAGATGCGTGCCCATCCAGGTCACTGCGCCCAAGCAAACGATGATCAGAAGCGGCGCCGACCAGATCACGAGCTCGAGCTGGGTGGAGTGATCCCATTCCGGCTCATAGCGCGCGGCCGTATTCGACTGGCGGTAGCGCCAGGCAAAGAAGGCCGTGAGCGCCATCACCGGCAGCACGATCAGCAGCATCAGGACGGTTGAGACGAGAACGAGGTCGCGCTGCTGGGCGGCGACGTCACCTGCCGGAGAGAGCACGACAAAGTCGCATCCGCTCAAGCCGACAGCCAAAGGTAGCATGATCAGGAGTTTCAAACGGTTCACGAGACAACCCGAAGGAGGAGATTTTCCCTATTCGGGCCAACGGGTAGCTGCACCGCAACAGAGATGACATTGGACAATTTGTCCAATGTTGCAGTGCCCTCAAAAAGCTCAAACGGCCTCGTGACACAGTCGGGGTCCCTGCCCCCAAAACCGAAGACGAACAGAACTCATGGCGATGACAGACGCGCCGGCGCTGGCCGGAGGTGATGCACACGAAGGAGCCCATCCGGGAGAGATCGCGATCGGCGTGATCGTCGGGCGCACCTCGGAATTCTTCGATTTCTTCGTCTATGCCATCGCCTCGGTGATCGTTTTCCCGAAGCTGGTGTTCCCGTTCGTCAATGAGCTGACCGGCACTCTCTATTCGTTCGGGATCTTTGCACTGGCCTTCCTGGCCCGCCCCCTCGGCACCGTCATCTTCATGGCGGTCGACCGCAAGCACGGCAAGAGTGCCAAGCTGATCATTGCGCTGTTCCTGCTGGGCACCTCGACCGTCGCGATCGCGTTCCTGCCGAGCTACGACACCATCGGCGCGTCGGCGATCTGGTTGCTCGCGCTCGCGCGTGTCGGCCAGGGCCTCGCCTGGGGCGGTGCGTGGGACGGCCTCGCCTCGCTGCTCGCGCTCAATGCGCCGCCGGATCGCCGCGGCTGGTACGCCATGGTGCCGCAGCTCGGCGCGCCGCTCGGCCTGATCGTGGCAAGCGCGCTGTTCGCCTTCTTTGCCGGTTATCTGTCGGCCGACGATTTCTTCGACTGGGGCTGGCGCTACCCGTTCTTCGTCGCCTTCGCCATCAATGTGGTGGCGCTGTTTGCGCGACTGCGCATGGTGGCGACGCCGGAATATTCATCGCTGTTCGAGAGCCGCGAGCTGCAGCCGGCCCGCATCAGCGAGACCATCGCCCGCGAGGGACACAATGTGCTGCTGGGGGCGTTTGCCCCGCTGGCGAGCTTTGCGCTGTTTCACATGGTCACGGTGTTCCCGCTGTCCTGGGTGTTCCTGTTCACCCGTGAGAGCCCGGTGAAATTCTTAGGGATCGAGATGGAGGGCGCGGCGTTCGGCGTGCTCGCGATCATCGCCTCCGGCTTTCTCGCGGACCGGATCGGGCGCAAAAAGCTGCTGATCGGCTCGGCGCTGGCGATCGCGGTCTATAGCGGCTTTGCCCCGCAACTGCTCGATGCGGGCTCCGCCGGTGAGACAATCTATATGGTGCTGGGCTTCATCCTGCTTGGGCTATCGTTCGGCCAATCCTCCGGCTCGATCGCCTCCAACTTTGCGATGACCTATCGCTACACGGCCTCCGCCATCACGTCCGACCTCGCCTGGCTGTTCGGCGCCGGTTTTGCGCCGCTGGCGGCCCTGATGCTTGCAAGCAGCCTCGGCCTGATGTCGGCCGGCGCGTACCTGTTGTCCGGCGCGTTCTGGACCCTGCTCGCGCTGTGGCTCAGCGGGCCGGAGAAGAGGATCGAGTAGTTCTCGACGGCCTACGCCGCGACCGCGGCCGGCTTGCGCTCTTCGACCAGCGCGATGGCATCGCGCAGCACCTCGATGCCGGCTCCGGGTTTCGTGCCATGCTCGGCGAGATGACGGCGGAAATGGCGCGCACCCGGCACGCCATGATAGGCACCGACGAAGTGCCTGGTGATGGCGTGCAGCCGCGTACCCTTCGATAACTCAGCGTCGATGTAAGGCATCATGGCTTCGAATGCCGCCTTGACCGTCGCATGCGGCGCAGCCTCGCCGAAGATTTCAGGATCCACCTCGAGCAAGCGCCACGGCTCCTGATAGGCCGCCCGCCCTAGCATCACGCCATCGACATGCGCAAGATGCGCTTTGGCCTCCGCAATGCTGCCGATGCCGCCATTGATGATGGCGGGCACCTCAGGCATCGCGGCCTTCAGCCGGTAGACACGCTCGTAATCGAGCGGCGGGATGTCGCGATTTTCCTTCGGCGACAGGCCCTGCAGCCAGGCCTTGCGCGCATGCACGATCACCGCGTCCGCACCTGCCTCCACCACGGCGCGCGCCAGCATGTCGAGCGCAATCTCCGGATCCTGATCGTCGATGCCGATGCGGCATTTCACCGTGACGGGAATGCCGACCGCCCGCTTCATCGCCGCGACGCAACGCGCGACCAGCGCAGGCTCCGCCATCAGGCAGGCCCCGAAGCGTCCCTCCTTCACCCGGTCCGACGGACAGCCGACATTGAGATTGATCTCGTCGTACCCGAAATCCTCACCGATCCTGGCGGCGGCTGCGAGCTCACCCGGATCCGACCCGCCAAGCTGAAGCGCAAGGGGATGTTCGCTCTCGTCAAAGCCAAGCAGCCGCGCGCGGTCGCCATGCACAATGGCCGCGCTCGTCAGCATCTCCGTATAAAGCCGCGCCCGCGCCGACAAGAGACGATGGAACACCCGGCAATGCCGGTCCGTCCAATCCATCATGGGGGCGACGGAAAATACGAAGTCACTGATTTGACTAGACTTATAAGTCTTATCAGTCACTTCTGATGGTTTCCTGCTGTACTGATCAGGTCTCATTTCCGCTGTTTTTCACTGATTTTTGGGCCATCGGTACAGCAATGCTGTACTGACAAGGTCCATGCTGTACCACAACTGATGGGTTCTCGGAATGGGTACAATCATTGCTCGCAAGCGCAAAGACGGTTCCACCGGCTATCACGCGCAAGTCACTATCAAACGTAGCGGCGAAATCGTCCACCGCGAGACGAGGACCTTCGATCGCAGGCAAGCTGCGTCCGCGTGGATGGAGAAGCGAGAGACTGAGCTAGCGAAACCGGGCGCGATCGAGCGGCAGAAAATGCCGGACCCAAAGCTGTCCGCAGTGATCGACCGCTACATCGAGGGATCGATGAAGGAAATCGGCCGAACCAAGGCTCAGGTACTCGCTACCATCAAGGAGTATGACATAGCAGATCTCAAGTGCAGCGAGGTGACCAGTGAGCACCTAGTCTCCTTCGCCAAGAAATTGCCGGTTCAACCACAAACCGTTGGAAACTACTTTAGCCACCTGGGCTCAATCTTCACTATTGCACGGCCGGCCTGGGGCTATCCGCTAGACTCACAGGCGATGGACGATGCACTGGTAGTTACCAGAAACCTCGGTCTCACTTCGAAGAGCAAAGAGCGCGATCGTCGACCTACGTTGACCGAACTCGACCTTCTCATGCAGCATTTCGGCAAGGTCAAAATTCATCGGCCGCGGTCCGCCCCGATGCAGCAGATCATCGTGTTCGCAATTTTCAGTACGCGACGGCAGGAAGAGATTACGCGGATCACGTGGACAGATTTTGAGACGGCCTCGCCACCCACTCATCCAGATGCTCGTGTTCTCATTCGCGACATGAAGCATCCGGGCGACAAGCAGGGTAATGACGTATTCTGTGACCTGCCGCCTGAAGCGACAGCAGTTATCGAAAGCATGCCACGTGTGGCAAAAGAAATATTCCCCTACTCTGTAGACGCAATTGGTGCAGGGTTCACGCGTGCATGCAAATTCTTAGGAATTGATGATCTGCATTTCCACGATCTTAGGCACGACGGGATTTCGCGCCTGTTCGAAATGGGCAAAACGATACCGCAAGCGGCAAGCGTGTCAGGTCACAGGAGCTGGAGCAGTTTGAAGCGATATAGCCATTTGCGTCAGACGGGCGACAAATTTGCAGGTTGGAAGTGGCTCCAAGACGTCATAACCAAAAAGCCCTGATCTCAATCCGGAGCGTCGTCGCAGAGGACCGGACGATCCTCGCAAAAGCAAGTCAACTCGGTCGAGATAATTGTTTCCTTCCTAATCTCTGCTCGACAATGATCGCACGCGTATCGTCAAACCATACATCAACCGCCTGCAACAAATCCCTTTGAAGCGCCCGTGACAACTCCGCAATCGTAGCGTTGAGCGCCTCGTTACTCGCTTGCTCAAGATCAGCGCGGCCGAGACGCTCGCTCACTCGGTTGGAAACATAATCGAACAACAGTCCCGCGCCGGCCCCAAGAACCCATCCTCCTAACGTCCCGACACCTGGGTCAGCAACCGAACCTGCAACGGCACCGTAGAGCTCGGGCTGCATACTAGCGACGGCACGGCCTGCAATCGCCACAAAACTCTTGGCGAGAGCACGATCAATTGCTGGGCCCGCTGTTTTAGCGATCAAGCCAGCGACCAAAATGTCCCCTGTTCCGCGAAAAACAGCCCGAAATGCCTCGTCGTCTGCAGAGTATCGGGGCGCTTTCCATTTCTGAGCGTCCCAGTCGATCAAGAGATCGGCTTTTTGGAGCGGATCGACAAAGTCCAGATGTTGCGTGTGCTCGCTCAGGAAGCGCTGCACCCGGTCGTCAATTGTCGTTAGCGTCTGGAGATAACGTCGATGCGCCTCGGCAAAAATCTGAGAAACGCCGGTTTCGATGATCCGATCGCGCAATTCAGGCTTGAGAACGAGCCGTTCATAGTTGCGGATAAGGTAAGCTTCGACCTCGTTGCGGGCCCCTTCCAGGAACCCTTGGACGTTGTTGGGGCTAAAGCCGTTCAGGCCCCCGACAACTCCTTCCTTCAGCAAATAGTAGGAACGATCCCACTCAAAGTACCAATCCGCGTAATGCGCGATACAATCTTGCCTGTCAGAAAAGGCTGTAGCGAGAAGCGCATCCACTCTGGCTTGCGTTTCGGCCTTGAGCCGCCACCCGCTGCTGCCGCTCGATGACGTGCTCTCCCCCGCGCTAGACGGTTTGGTATTCCTGCATCGTTTGATCTACGATTTCCGCAACCGTCAGGACTTTTCGCACGCCTGACACCGAATGGCCGGCACTCTTGAGACCCGTCCACCTCCGCGGACCGCTCGCCCGCGAACCATAGCGCTGCCTCGCATCGGCTTCGGAAACTGCTTCATCGAGCCTGTCGGGATCCAGGCCGGCCGCCACGATCGACGGACGAAGATAGCTGCCCCAAAGGCCATTGAACGCCTTCGTCAACACAATGTCGTCCATCGACGATTGGACCAGCATTTCTCGGTACTCCTCTGTTGCCATGCTTTCCCGTGCGGCAATGAATTTTGTTCCCATATAGGCGAGGTCGCATCCGAGCACTTCGGCCGCGCGGAGCGCCACCCCATCGCTTATGCCCCCGGCGAGCACGATGGGTCCGTCGAAAATCCCCCGGACCGCGCGCACGTAGGCAAATGGGTTGAGCCATCCGGTCTGACCGCCCGCGCCAGCCGTGAGCAGGATCAATCCGTCCACCCCGACGTCGATCGCCTTGCGAGCATGTTCGACTGTGGCCACGTCGGCGAACACGAATACATCAGCTTCCTTGAGCCGCGCCATGACTGGCTTTGGGGAACCGACGCTGGTGATCACCATCTGCACGCCGTGACGCAAGAGGGTATCGACGTGGTCATGGAGATCATCGGTCCTCATGATGAGGTTGGGACAGACCAGCCCGAACGCTCCGGGATCGTCGTCAAGCCCGCGCCTGATCTCCGAGAACCACCCATCAAGCCCGGCTCTGGCCTGAATGAGCCTTGGATTGAGGGTTGGGAAAGCTCCCACGATACCAGCGCGGCAGGCAGCCACGACCAGATCCGGCCCAGAAATGTGCAGCATTGGAGCCGCGATGACGGGCAGGCGAAGCCGGCCTTGGAAGCGCTTCGGGAGCCGCGAACCTGAAACGAACACTGGGGGATTCATGTTTGACCTTCAGCCGACATACAATCAGCCGGCTTGCTCTCGATTTGGTTACGACTTGCGGCATTCGGATCGAAGCGAAGAGAGGTAATCGAACGATCGGAATAATGCTTACGAAGGCGCTCGCATCGATATCCTCTACAAGACGCCCGACGTCGATCTGAGTGAACCGAATGTTCCGCATCGATTGAATTCCAAGGAATTCATGCTGTACGTTTGGCTCGCTGGGCAGAAGAGGCGCCGCTTGGCATGGTGGCGCGGCCACCGATGCGCGGCGAATGAACGAATCGCCGCATAGAGCTGACCTGCTTCGCGCGTGTCGATGCCGTAACGGGCGACGCCCTCGACTTTGGGCAGCACATCGAAGCGCGGCGCACCTTGCCGACCAGGGCGCCATCCGCGAGCGGCGGGACCGCGATCTCCTGCGGCGCAAGCTTCGACGCTGCGTCCGCAAGCTCGCCATAGCTTACACGCCGTCCATCGGGCGCCGCTATCGTGCCATCGGCGATAGTGAGCGCGTCGCTGCTGACGCTGAACCGCGCAGCGGCCGCGCGCACCAACATGTCGAGTGCCGACGCGGATGCGAGCCGGATCGGCTGCGCAATATGACGCGTCGAACTCGGGCCGCCGGTGGCCTGCAGGCCGATCGCACGAAGAATCTTGTCGAAGGTCCACAGCGTGGCGCTATGCGATGCGGATGGCACCGTCTCGTCGATCGGCAGACCGTCGAGCAGCAGCGGCGGATTCGCATAGAGCGGTTCGACCGGCGCGGGCACAGCGCGAACCGCTTCGGGAGCGACTTTGAGACCCTCGGCGGCGAGTAGCGCGGCGAGCGCATAGATGCCCTGGCCCATGTCCTGATGTGGCACGACAACCTCGATCTTGCCGTCGCGCGCGAACCTCAGCCAAGCGCCGAAGCTCGCTTCGTCTTCGCCAGCCGGCAGCCGGTAGCTGTCGATCGTGTTCAGTCGCCAGGCGATCGCACCGGCGCCGACGAGAAGGCCGCCGCCGACCACGCCCGCGGCGGCGAGAAAGGTGCGCCGCGCGATCCTGCCGCCGCGCGAGGTCTTGAGATCATTGCTCATAGCGCATTCCCTTGCTTCTGCGGTATCGAGGCGCGGTCAAGCGTCTCGAGCGCGTGGCCGACTGCGGCGCGGATCGCGTCATAGGTTCCGCAGCGGCAGATATTGGTGAGTTGGGCAGGTACGGCGTCACGGGGCTGCTTGGGGTCCGCCGCGATCACGCTGGTCGCCGCCATCACGAAGCCCGGCTGGCAATAGCCACATTGCGGCGCCTGCGCCTTGACCCAGCCGTCGATTACGGCCCGCGCCACCTTGCCGGAGAGGCCCTCGATTGTCGTAACACTCTTCCCTGCAACATCGCCGACCATGGTCTGGCAAGACCGCTGCTGCACGCCGTCGACAATCACCGTACAAGCCCCGCAGAGCCCGACACCGCAGCCAAACTTCACGCCGACGAGCTGTTTCTCGTCGCGCAGCGCCCACAATAGCGGTGTCTCGCGCGCTGGCGAGCGATGCGGGTTCACTATTGAGAGTGAGATCTATGCCCATGTTGGTCCTTAGGTTGATGCCCATGCGGATGACGGTCGAACCGGGCATCGCGCAACGCTTCGTCCATTTCTTCTTTCCCGCGGATGTTCGCGTCTCCCTCCCTCAGTTCGCGGGGATGATCGGCACGAGCAGATGCGAGTCGTACTTGCCGCCTGTGTGGATCACGTGCTCGCCTCGATTCACTGTCCGGACATTGTCATGCTTCCACGCCTCGTGAGCATGCAGATCGCTGCCGATCACCGTGACGCGCAGGGTTTCTCCGCGTTCGAAGAGAATGCTCGTCGCCCAGAACTCGATCTCGACGGGGACGATCTCGGTGGGCGCCAGCTTGATCTCTCTTCGATGCAGGAGAACGGGTTGGTACGGCGTCGAGCGCTGCTCATCCAGTTCCCGATGCGAAACCCGTAGCCAGCCATAAGAAACCGGCCCGTGATCGTAAGCGCTTTGTGACGGGAACGGCACCCGATCGCCGGTTCGATCGAACTTGTCGATCACCACATAAAGATCCATGTCGTCGCTGCCCACTGCTTCGACCCAGAGTTTCAGCTTGGCATGGCCGGTTATCTCCGTCTTCTCTTCGAACTTCAGTTCGAAAAACGCGTTGGCCGTTTTATCGGTCTTGTCATCGACGTAGTAACGGCGTTGCGCTTGCCGCTCGACAGGCGCAGTCGCCAGCTGTCCGGAGCTTGCGTCCAGGAAAAGGTGCGTGTAGCGGGTGCGTGCGAGGGGCCATTCGTTTTCGGCCCGGTAGTTGCCCACGTGCGAGCGCTCGCGAACCTCCAGGTTGACCTTGGGCCAGTATTGCACTTCGTTCTGGATTCCTTTCAGAAACCGATCGAAAAACTGCCGCTGCATTTCCTGGTGGGCGTAGTAGTCCACCCACTTCTTGCGGCCGTGAACTCTGAGCCACTTGTCCTTCGATGCGATCTTCTTGAATCCTTCAAGGCTTCCCCTGGTGTGCAGGCCATGGTCCGACCAGCTTGCGACAATGAATGCCGGTACCGAGATCTTCGCCAGGTCGGCATTCTTGCTGGCCCAGTAGTCGTCGAACAAGGGATGTTCCCGCGCCATCGCCATGAGGTCTTCTGCGCGATGGGTCGGCCGACACATCGTTCCCGGAAACATCGCCGTGAAGTTGCTGCGGATTCCGCCGTGGAAGCACAGCTCGCGATAGAAGTCGCTGGCTCCTTCCCATGGGTTGATTGCAGCGAGGTGGGGCGGGTTTGTTGCGGCAATCTTCCATTGGGACCAGCCCAGGTACGACACACCGTTCATTCCGACCTTGCCGTTGCTCCACGGCTGGGTGCCGGCCCACTCGACCATGTCATAGCCATCGAGCGCTTCCTGCGGACTCATGAACGTAAGGTCGCCCTCGGAGCCCCAGGCTCCGCGCGGATCGACGCTGATGATGACGTAGCCGTAGGGAACCCAGTTCGCCGGGTCGGGGCCTTCGAAGCGGGTGTACTCCGAGTTGAGGGCCTTCGAGAGCCCGCAACCCTTGAGCATCGCATAGTAGTCGTCGGCGCCGGCGTGCTTGCCGTAAGGGGCCCATGCCAAAACGACTGGATATTGGCCCTCTGCTTTGGGCCGGAAGATGTCGACGTACAGCTTGGTCCCGTCCCGCATGGCCACGGGAATGTCGTACTCGCAGATCATCGCGAGCCCTTCGTCGATCCGGACTCCGGGCCGCAGCCCCGGGTATCCACCGCCAGACGGGAATTTGCCCCTCGTGAAACGAACTTCGAAAGTATCTGTCATCAGTCAGGGTCTCTCGTTGGCGAAGATGATAGTGGAGCTGGCTGCGAACATGCCGCCCACGCCGTGAGCAACCGAAATCTTTGCGCCATTGACCTGTGCCGGCGCGATGCCGCGCATCTGTCGAATGCTCTCCTGCAGGGCGTACATGCCGTACATGCCCGAATGCATGTAGCTGAGGCCGCCGCCGTTCGTGTTCATCGGCAATCGGCCGCCCGGGCGGGTATGCCCTTCGCGGATGAAGGCTGCTGCCTCGCCGGGCGCACAGAAGCCGAGGTCTTCGAGCCCATAAAGCGGCAGGTGGGCGAATGCGTCGTAGATCATCAGATGGTCCACGTCGGCATGCGAGATGCCGGCTTCCGCGAACGCATTGCGGCCGGACACGCGGAACGCCTTCGAAGAACTGAAATCTTCCATCTGGCTGATCATGTTGCCCTCGACACTCTCGCCGGTGCCGATCACATAGACCGGGCGCGCGTGAAGATCGGCGGCGTGATCTGCGGCCGACAGCACGATCGCGCCGCCGCCGTCCGTGACCAGGCAGCACATCAACATCCGGAACGGGTATGCAATCATCTTCGAGGACATCACGTCGTCGATGGTGATCGGAGCTTTCTGACTCGCGCGCGGATTGAGCGCCGCCCATTCCCGCTGGACGACTGCCACCCGAGCGAGGTCTTCCTGCCCGTAGCCGCGATCCTTGAGATAACGCAGCACGGGAATAGTGAACATCGTCGGAGGCCCGAACGTGCCATAGGGAGTTTCAAACTGCTGCGGCAGGCTGCCGGCGATCGGGTGCGGAAAACCCGCTGCTGCGACACGCGACCGGCCGCTCTCTCCATGGGTGATCAGCACATGTCGACAGAGGCCCGCCTCAATCGCCGCCATGCCGTGCCTGAGATGCATCAGGAAGGAGCACCCACCGACGCCCGTGGCGTCAATCCAAGTCGGCGTGATGCCCAGGTAAAGCGCGAGTGACTCCGGTGTCTCCCCGGCGGTCGCGATGCCGTCGATGTCGGAGGGCTTGAGGCCTGCGTCCGCAAGCGCGTTCAGCGCCGCATCGGCGTGCAGCTGCAATTGCGAAATGTGGGGCAGCTTCCCCATTTCGGTAGTTTCAGCGGCGCCGATGACGGCCGCCCGTGCGCGTGTCATGTTGCTGCACCTGCAAGTTTGAACAGCGGCAAGCTGATCTGGTCGTTCAGGGACACGAAAGTAACTTCCACCGGATGGTCGAGCGGCAACAAGGCAGGATCGCACGGCGTGCCGACGATGTTGCTCATCATTTTCGGCCCCTCGTCCAGTTTCACTACCGCAATCGTGTAAGGCGGCTCGAAACCGGGTGCGGGCAGGTGCGAGATCACATAGCTGTGCAGGGCTCCGCGCCCACTGGCACGTGTCACTTCGATGTTCCGGGAGGTACAGCCGGGGCAGAAGGGGCGCGGAGGAAAATAGGTCTGGCCGCAGTCCCGGCACGTCTGCAAGCGAAGCTCGCCGAGGCGAGCTCCCTCCCAAAAGTGGGCGGTCTCGGGCGTCGGCACGGGCAAGGGGCGGCCAGCGGTCATCGGGAGCTCCTCAAGCGGGCTTGCCGGCCATCAGCAGGGCTTGGTCATATGTCAGCACCGTTTCGCCGCGCTGATTCTTGGTGGTGATGGTCATGCTCACCACGCCACGCCCGGGTTTGTTGGATGCGCGCGTGTTCGTGATGGTCGCGGACGTCAGGACGGTGTCGCCGAAACGAACCGGACTGGTGAAGCGCACGTTGTCCATGCCCAGGAAGCCGAGGGTCGTCCCCTCGAACATGCCGGTCTGGTTCATCTGTCCCGACGTGACGGCGAGGGTAAGGAGGCCGTGGCCGATTCGTCCCCCGAACATCCCCTTCTCGGCATAAACCTGGTTCACATGGTTCGGGTTGAAGTCGCCGGACAGACCCGCGAACAGGTTCACGTCGCCGCTCTCGATCGTGCGGCCCCCAGTTTCGATGACCTCGCCGACCTCGAATTCATGCCAATACTTCGCATTTCTGGGTTTGCTCATGGTGTGCTCCTGGTTGAGTGGGAGGGAAACGGGGCCGGCGTGCGGGTCAGTTCGCCACTTGATGCGCCAAGGCGCTTGCGATGGGAACGGGTTCACGCATCCCGGTACGTGGGTGAGTGGTGTCTCTTGAAAAGCGCGGCGCCGGGCCTGCCTGGACGACGCCCTCGATCTCGACGAGGGAGCCGCGGGCAGCGAGGTGCGGATGGAGCGGCGCCTCCAGATAGCTCAGGACCGGCGAGACGCAGTGGTCGCCCTGCTCGAGCAGTGCTGTCCACTCGTCGCGTGTGCGCGTCCTGAAGATGCTTGCGAATGTTTCGCGCAATGCCTTGCGCTGCGTTGGGGCGTGGCGCTCCGGCGGCGAAGCGAGACCCACGGCCGCGCACAGCTGGACATAGAACGCCTCTTCGAGCGGCCCGATGGAAAGAAATTTGCCGTCGGCGCACTCATAGATGCTGTACTCGGGCAGGCCGCCATCGAACAGGTTCGACTCACGCGCGTCTGTCCAATGACCATCGCCAATTTGCTCATGGATCACGGTCATCAGCGAAACGATGCCATCGCACATCGCGGCATCGACCACCTGGCCCCGTCCGGTGCGGCGCGCAGCCATCAACGCGGCGAGTATTCCGGTCACGATGAACATCGATCCGCCCGCGAAATCGCCGATCAGATTCAACGGCAGGACCGGGCGTTCTCGCGGCCCGATGGCGGCGAGCGCTCCTGTCACGGCAATGAAGTTAATGTCGTGACCGGCGGTGGACCTCAACGGTCCAGTCTGCCCCCAACCCGTGATCCGACCGTAAACAAGCCGAGGATTCTCTGTCAGCAGCACGTCCGGCCCGAGGCCCAGACGCTCCATGGTGCCTGGGCGGAAACCTTCAATCAGTGCGTCGGCGCCGCGGATGAGCTCTCGCACGCACGCGAGATCTTTCGGATTCTTGAGGTCGGCCGTGTAACGCTTCGCCCGGCCTCGCTGGGAGATTGCCGTGGCTGGTGCGGGTCTCGCGCCGGGTCGCTCGATGCGGATCACCGTTGCGCCCATGTCCGCGAGCAGCATGGCTGCATACGGACCGGCCCCGAGGCCTGCGAACTCGACGACGGTGATGTCGCTCAATGGACCCGTCATGCGGACTCACTCGGAGCACGAAGCGCGCGTCGATCAATCTTGCCGGTCGGCCCGGTGGGCAAGGCGGCGAGGAAGTGAAATGCCTTCGGCACCTTGTGTGCGCTCAACTGGCGAACATTTTTCAGGTAAGCTTTCAACGAATCAGCTGTCAGGCCAGGATTGCTCGCGACGATGTACGCCTCGATGCGTTGCCCGAACTTCGCGTCGGTGCAGCCTACGACGGCGCATGCCGCGACATCTTCATGCGTCGAGATCTCGGACTCGATTTCTTCCGCGTGGACCTTGATGCCGCCGGTATTGATGACGTTATCGGCGCGCCCGCTCATCCACAGGAAGCCATCTTCATCGAGGTGGCCCATGTCCCCGCTGCGCCACCAGCCATCGACGAACTTCTTCGCCGTCAAGGCCGGCTCGCGCCAGTAGCCCAGCGCCACCGAGGACCCGGTAACGACGATTTCACCCCTCTGCCCGGGAGGCAGCACATCGTCGATCGAGCCGTCGGGATCGACGATGCGCAAGTCGGCACCCACGGTTGGCAGTCCGGTCGAACCGAGCTTTCCGCCGTCCCGCATGTCTTCTGCCGTGACTGTGATCGCGCAGGCGTTGCCTGATTCGCCGGCCATGTAAATGGCAGAGACGCGCTTGCAGAAGCGCGCGGTGATGCGTGAGATGTCCTCGGCGGTTGGTAACTCTCCCCCGACGCAGGTGAGCCGCACGCTCGTGAAATCGCGCTCCGGCGTGACGACATCGAACACCATGCGCCACATGGTGGGCACCATGTTTAGGATCGTGACCCGCTCGCGCTCGGCCAGGTCGACCACACTGGCGGCTTCGAAGCGGCGGACAAACAGAAGACGCGCTTGGCCGGCCAGCGCCGGAAGCACGAACATCACCCAACCGGCGAAGGACGGGTTCATTGGAATCAGGATCGTGTCGTGCCTGTGAATGCCCTCCAGCATCACTTGCCCCGCGACAGCACAAGCCAGCAGAGATGCCTGACTGTGCATGACGCCCTTTGGCTTGCCGGTACTGCCCGATGACAGGATGATCGCCGCGACCGCTTCAGGGTCGGGGCGCTCGCGTGTGTAGTCGAGCGGCGTCGCGGCGTCGGCGAATGTCGCCCAGCTGCCGGCCTCGTCGTCCAGTGCAAGGGTGCGGATGGGCATGCCCGTCTCCTGCACTGCCGCGGCGGCAAGTGAAGCGAAGGCCTCGTCGTGCACAAGAAGTTTGGCACCGAGCCACTTCAATGCGATTGCGACTTGCGCCACGGAGTCATTGCGCGTGTGGAGAGACGACGCTACGTAGCCGCCCGCCACAGCGCCGAACCAGGCCACTGCCTGCGAGGCGGAGCCCATGCAGAGAAACGCAACCACATCGCCGGGGACCAGCGAGGCGCCGCGCATTGCGGCGGCGAAGCGTAGGGAGCGATCCAGCGCCTGGCGGCCGGTATAGCTGCCACCGTGATCGTCGGCGAAAAGCAGATGTTCGCCTTTCCATTTGCATGTCCGGACGTACACGTCCGCAAGTGAAGTGCATTTTGCGAAACGGGTTGTCATGCCGTGCTCCCTGCGAAACCAAACCTGCGTTGTTCGACAAATCGTGCAAAGCCGCTCAGCGGCTCGCAGTCGGTTTGGAATTGGCAAGAATATAGATAGGGCTATTCATATCGTCAATAGGTCTATTTGTATTTTTCTTGACCCAGAGGCCTGCCGCTTTCCCACCCGCTGCTCAGGCCGAAATTGATCGCGCCAGGCACCTGGGCGGTCACGCTCAATCGGCGTTATTCGACAAATCGTGCAAAGCCGCTCACCGGCTCGCGGTCGGTCTTGAGTTGGTTCTCGATCGCAAGCGCCATTCCGCAGACGAATTGTTCGGTGGGGGCAAGGCCCACTTCCTCAGCGATTAGCCGGTGAAACTGGTTGTGCGCCGCTTGAGGGCAGGTTTCCAGCCCGTGGGCGCGTGCCGCAATCATCAGTGTCTGCAGGAACATGCCGTAGTCGAGCCAACTGCCGAGCTCGAGATCGCGATCAATCGTGAAGAGGAGCGCCACAGGCGCGCCGAAGAAGACGTGATTGCGCCGCAGTTGCGCAATCGTCCGCGCACTATCGCCTTTTGCGATGCCAAGCAATTGGTACAGGTCTAGTCCGACCTTGCGGCGACGACTCTGGTAAGGCTCGCGCCACTCGCTCGGGTAGTACGCGTACTCCTCGCGGAGCAGAGCTCGCTGATCCGGATCATCGAGCGCGGCGAACATGCATCGCTCGAGACGCTGTTTTCCGCAGCACATGCACCTTCCAGGGCTGAAGATTGGCTCCGGATGGGGCGCGCGCAGCGACCTGCAAAACACGCTCGATGGTTTCGCGCGCGACAGGCTGTGGCAGGAAGGCACGGGTCGCGTGACGCTCTGTGATGAGCTTCTCGATTGTCTCAACAAGAGTATCTCTGGGCATGCCTTTCGTCCGGGCGAGATGCGAGCGCGTGCGTGTAGCGGCACGCCCCTTCGGACGGAATATAGATTGGCCTATTCCCGGCCGTCAATAGACCTATTGACACAATCAATTATTCTATTCACATTTGATCTGCATGCCAGGGAGGTTCGTTCGAAGCCATCGAGTAAGGCCGCCTTAGCGGCCCGAGCCAGCCCCTCGGGCGGGCCGCATTCGCGAAAACCTCCTCGAATGCATTTGAACTTATGGCGACGCGTGTGGCCGAGCGAGTGGCGGCTGCGATGCTAGGCATGTCAGCCGCGGCAACCCTCATAGGCTTGACGAAGTGGATCGACGCGTTGGTCAGACTCAAAAACACTGCACCTGGCGAAGGGAAAGCAAATGGAGCTCGGAATCAAGGGTAGAAAGGCGATCGTCGCAGGCGGTAGCGCGGGGATGGGCAAGGAAAGCGCATTGGCGCTCGCCAGAGAGGGGGTGGACGTTTTCTTGTCCGCTCGCGGTGAAGCCAGGTTGCAAGCCTCCGCCCAGGAGATTTCTCGCGCCACCCGCGCACGTGTGGTCCCGGTCGTGGCGGATCATGGCACCCCCGACGGCCGTGCGCGCTTGCTGGCCGCGTGCCCGGAGCCCGACATCCTGGTGATCACGTGCTCGCCGCCGCGTTTCCTTGCCAGCTACCTCGATCTAGAACCCGACGAATGGGCCAACGCCTTGTCGACGACATTGATAGGACCCGTGGAGCTCATGCGAGCGACCGTCGGTGGCATGGCCGAACGCGGCTTCGGCCGCGTCGTCAACATCGGCACGATCGCGGCGAAGAGACCGCACGAAAGCAGGCTGCTGTCCGGCCCGCCGCGAGCGGCACTTTGCAATTACTCGGCGGCGATCGCCAGCGGACTCGCAAAGAGCAACGTCGCCATCAACTCTATTCTTCCTGGGATGTTCCACACGGATTCGATGGACCAGCGGTTCGAGGCGCTCGCGAAGCAAAACGGAACGACCTTTGAACAGGAGCAAGACAAGTGGATTGCCTACGTGGGCATTCCCGCCATGAAACTCGGAGACGCAAAGGACGTTGGCGCGCTCTGCGCGCTCCTGTGCAGCCAGTTCGCCAGCTTCATCATCGGGCAGAGCATCGTGGTCGATGGCGGGCAGCTTTCCTCCACCTTCTAGAAAACGGTGCGCGCGCCCCGATGGGCGTCAGGAGACAGCGCTGCCCAGGTAGGTCTCGATGATCCGCGCGTCATTGGCGAGCTCCGAGGCCGGGCCGCTCAGGACCAGGCGGCCCGTTTCGAGCACATGTCCTTCGTCCGCGATCGCGAGCGCGGCTCGTGCATTCTGTTCGACCAGGACGATCGTCATGCCGGCATCTCTGAGCCGTGCGATCGATGCGAAGACGTCGGCGGTAATGCGTGGCGCGAGACCGATACTCGGCTCGTCGAGCAGGAGCAGCCGCGGTCTCATCATCAGGGCGCGGCCGAGCGCGAGCATCTGGCGTTCACCGCCCGACAGGGTACCCGCCAGCTGGCTGCGACGCTCACGTAGCCGGGGAAACAGATCGAACACGCTCGCGAGGTGATCTTCGGACCGTGCGCTGCCGCGCTGCCCTATGAAGCGGTACGCGCCCAGCAGAAGGTTGTCCAGGACGGAAAGATCCCCGAAGAGCGCGCGCGACTCCGGCACGAGTGCGATGCCCGCGGCGACCCGCTGATCGAGGTCAAACGAGCGCATGCGTTCGCCGTCGAATTCAACCTTGCCCACCGACGGAATCGCACCCACGAGCGCGTTCAGCAACGTCGACTTACCGGCCCCGTTGGGGCCGACGATCGCGACAACCGTGCCCTTGCGCACGACAAGGTTCAGGTCCGACAGCACCGTCGCCTTGCCATAGCGTACCATGAGCGCTTCGACGCGCAGCAACTCCGGATTCATTCGAATCCTCCTTACACTTCCGTGCCTAGATATGCCGCGCGCACTGCCGGACTGGCTTGCACTTCGCGAGGCGTGCCGCTCAGGAGCAGCCGGCCGAACTCCATGACGACGATCCGGTTGGTGACGTTCATTACGAGATCCATGTCGTGCTCGACCAGCAGGATCGCGATCCCCTGCGCGCTTAGTGCCCGCAGCACTTCTGCGAGAGCCAGCTTCTCAGCGTGCCGCAGCCCGGCGGCGGGCTCGTCGAGCAGCAACAGTGCCGGGTCGGTGCTCAACGCACGTGCGATCTCCAGAAGTCGCTGTGAGCCGAGGGACAGGTTTCCCGCCGGTTCGTGCATGTGCGCGGCCAACCCGACTCGCACGAGGTGCGCCGCAGCATCGTTGAGGAGGGCCTGCTCCTCTCTTTTGTCGAGGCCCAGCACCGCTGCAAGCACGCCTGCGCATCCGTGGCAGTGAGCGCCGAGGGCGACATTCTCCAGAACGGTCATCTCGGGCACCATGCGCACATGCTGGAAGCTGCGTGCGAGGCCCTCATGGGCGATCGCGCGCGCCGACCACCCAGTTACGGGTCGGCCGTTGAGAGTCACCGTTCCACTCGTAGGCGGCAGTGCACCCGCGATCAGGTTGAAGGTCGTCGACTTGCCTGCGCCGTTGGGGCCGATTAGCCCGACGATCTCCCCCGCATGAACGTCGAAGTCGATTCCATCCACAGCCGTCAGACCGGTGAACTGTTTGGTCAGTCCGCGCACTCGCAACAGCGGGCCTTGCGAAGTCGGCCGGTCACTTCGCGGGAGCGCATCCGGCGTCACGCGGCGCGGACGCTGGGTTGCCCAACCGGCGAGCAAGCCGAACAATCCTCGGTTCGCGCTCTGCAACAGCAGGACGAGCAATATCCCGAACACGATGACCTCATAGTGACCTTCGCTGCCGGTTAGCTTGGGAAGCCAGACTTGCAACCGATCATCGAGAATCTGCGTCGCAGCCGCACCCGCGAGCGCGCCGCCAATCGACGAAACGCCCCCGATGACTGCCATAAAGAGGTAGTCGATGCTCGCGCGCAGGCTGGAGACCGATGGGTCGACTGTGCGCTGGTAGTGCGCAAGGAACCAACCGGCGATCGATGCTACCAGCGCCGCGAGGAGAAAAGCTATCAACTTGGTGCGGAAGGTATTGATGCCCATGGCTTCGGGCATCGCCGTGCCATCCTTCAATGCACGGAGCGCGCGGCCCGTACGCGAATTCAAAAGGCGGCTCAATGCGAGTGCCGACAGCAACACGATCCCCCAAAGGAAGTAGTAGAAGCTTCGGCCGGTATCGAGGGCGAACGCGCCGATTGAAATCGGCGGTAAGCCAACAAGCCCGTCATATTTGCCGAGAGCCTGAGTGTTACCGAATACGAAGTACAGCGACACACCCCAGGCGATCGTCCCCAGCGGCAGGAAATGACCGGATAGGTTGAGGGTTAGCAGCCCGAGAGCGCCGGCGAACACCACGGTGACAGCAAGCCCCAGAAGGAGGCCGAGCCAGGGCGAGAGCTGCTGCACGACACAAAGGTAGCCGGTGGAATAGGCTCCAATGCCGACGAATGCAGCCTGGCCGAACGAAGTCAAACCGGCAACGCCTGTGAGCAGCACCAGACCCAATACCACCAGCGTCGCGATTCCGATGAAGTTCAGCTGAGTGATCCAGTATTCGTTCACCGGCAGCATCGGCAATAGCGCGAGGAGGAGGACGGCGACAACGACCGGGATTCGGTCTATTGGAAGCGAGCGAGTCATGCTTCGCCTCCCGCCCGGCGGTGCCTGATCGACAACCACAAGAGCACCGGGAGGATCGCGGTGAACACGACCGCTTCTTTGTAGGCGCTGGCATAGAACGAGCCGAAGGACTCGATCAAACCGAGGCCGAGGGCTGCTGCGGCGGCCGCCGGGTAGCTCAGGAGCCCCCCTGCGACGGCGGCCACGAAGCCTTTGAGGCCGATCACGAGTCCCGAGTCGTAGAACAACGTCGTGCCGGGCGCCGCAAGCAGGCCGGCGAGCGCGGCGAGCAGGGCGGCGACAGCGAAGGTCAGTCGGCCGGCGCGGGCCGGCGAGATGCCGACAAGACGTGCACCGAACCTGTCAATCGCGGTTGCCCGCAGAGCCTTGCCCCGCAGCGAAAAGCGAAACGCCAGCCAGAGTGCCACGACCAAAAGGATTGAGACAATCGCTGTCAACAGGGCTTGGTTCGCGATGCGGAGCGACCCCGCAATCGTGGCGCCTTCCCAGTAGCTCGGGTTGCGTGACCCTTCGGCGCCGAAGAACACCAGTCCCAGGCCCGTCATGACGAAGTGCACGCCGACCGAGACAATCATCAAGGTCAGGAGGCTGGCATCGGCCAGCCGTTCGAAAGCGAGTCGATACGTGTAAGGTCCCAGGGCGGTGACGATGGCCAGAGCGAGCAGGCTGTTCGCCCACAACGGCCATCCACGCGTGCTGCCCCAGTAGACCACCACCGCGATGAGGATCGGCAAGGAGAGTCCCCGCACGGCTGCTACGGTGACACGAACCAAGGGCTCATGCCGACGCAGGGCGCCTGCGGCGTCGAGCAATACGCTTGCAAATGCAAGTGCCAGCATCAACCAGAGCGTGCCCGGCACGCGGCCGTCGTGCAGCGCCGCAAGCGACAGTGCGCCGAAAGTGACGAACTCACCCAGGGCGATGAAGGCGATTCGAGTAACCGAGAAGATCAGGACGCATGCGATCGCCAACTGCACGTAGATAACGCCATGGGTCAATCCGTCGACGAGCAGGATGCCGGCGAGTGAAGGGTCCATTCGAGAGTCTCCAGAGGTTCGCGCCAGTCCACCGCCGGCGGCGCAATAGATCATCCTATCTGCCATGTCAATAGATCTATTGACAATACAGATCGTATCGATAGCATTGGGAGTCAGTCGGCAGCTTCCGCGCAGATGCCGCCCGCCTGATGGAGACACGAACAATGAACAGATTGCTCTGCGGCGTTTCTTCGCTGCTGATCGCTTGCTTCGGGCTGTTTGCAAGCACCGCCTCTCACGCGGATATCCGCGTCGGCGTCGTCCTTTCACTGACCGGCCCCGGCGCATCGATCGGGATTTCCGAGCAGAATGCAGTCCAACTCTGGCCGAGTGAGATGGCCGGGCATAAGCTCGTGGTGACCATCGTGAACGACGCTTCCGATCCGTCTGTTGCCGCTCGAAGCGTGTCGCGCCTCGTGAACGAGGAAAAGGTTGACATCATTGTCGGCTCGTCGTTGACACCGACGTCGCTGGCCATGGTTCCCGGTGCAGCGCAGGCGCGTACCGCCATGATATCCCTTGCGACTGGCGCTTCCATCGTCGAGCCCATGGACGAGCGCAGACGTTGGGCGTTCCGACTGGGTCCGTCGGAGAAATTCTCGACAGATCTCGTCGCGGACGACGTCAAGCGTCGGAAGGGATCGACAATTGGGGTGATCGCCCTGTCCTCCGCTTTCGGCGACGGTTTCGTCAACGCCATGGAGGGATCGGCAGCAGCCAAAGGTGTTAAGATCGTCGGCGTGGAGCGCTACAACGTGACCGACCAGAGCGTCACCGCACAGGTTGCGAAATTGATGTTACTCAGTCCTGATGCGATCTACATCGCCTCGGCGGGAACCGCGGGTGCCTTGCCTCAGATCGAATTGTCGGATCGTGGTTATGCCGGACGTGTGTACCAGACCGGCGGCGTCGCCAACTCCGACTTCCTGCGTGTGGCCGGCAAGTCCGCCGAGGGTATGTACATCACTGCGCTTCCCCTGCTGGTGGCGGAGCAGCTGAAAGAAAGCGACCCGCTGCGTGCTTCCGCGGAGGCTTTCACCCGTCTCTATGAAGGCAAACACGGCGCGGGCACCCGATCTGCGTTTTCCGCCAGCGCCTACGACGCGTACCGGTTGATCGAGAACGCCGCGAAGGTCGCGCTGCGCAACGCGCAGCCCGGCACGGAGGCGTTTCGTGTCGCGATGCGCGATGGGATGGAGCAGACACGAGACCTCGGGACTACGACCCTGCACATCGCGTTCTCCGAAAACAACCACAGCGGGCTGGATCAGCGGAGCCAGATTTTGGTCGTGGTAAAGGGTGGCAAGTGGGTTCTGGCGGACTGAGCAGTGAATATGATCTCCTCAATACTGGTGCGGGAGACGGCTTTCACTTATTATCCAAACTGAGAATTCGATAACTCGATTTGGAATGGTCCACGATGAAACGTGCCGCCTCTGCTGCACCTGAGAAATCTGCGCCGCGCCGCGCAGCGGCCGCTGCTGCTCCGCTACCAGAAATGCCCGCCGAGCGTCTGCTCGAAGCGGCCATTTCTCTCTTTGCGCAGCACGGGTTTGACGGGGTCAGCACCGGCGCTGTGGCCACGGCCGCCGGCCTGACCCAATCCATGGTTCACTACCACTTCGGCAGCAAGGAGAAGCTCTGGAGAGCCGCCGTCGAACACCTCATGCGCGCTCGCGGCAATATGTTCTCGCTGAACATGGAAGACCTCCGCGACGTGGACGATCTCGCGCGCCTGAAGATCATGCTGCGGAGATTCATTTCCGCCAACGCATCAGACCCGGAGCTGACACGCATCCTGATCCATGAAGGAATGAACGATTCGCCTCGTTTGAAGTGGCTTGCGACGCGGTACATGGTTCGCGGCTACAAAACGTTCAACGGCGCGATAGAGGCGGCGATCAAATCCGGGGCAGTACGTCGGCTTCCCGTGCGCGATGTGACCAACATCATCGTTGGCGCGTGTGTATTGACGTTCACCCTCAGTCGGCTGCTCAAGGAAGTCTACGGCGAATTGCCCACCACCCCAGAAGCGGTGTCGTCGCTCAGCGACACGCTACTCGACGTCCTGTTCAAAGGTCTTGAAGCCAATCCAAAAAGGTAGCTTCGCAGACCCGCACCCCTCGGAGAGCACGCGCAGAACTCGACATCGAGCGGCCGCAGATGAGCCGAGACACTGTGCTTGGCCCTTGCGCCGACCTTGGGAGCCTGCGTCCTGGCGCCTTCTAAGTTACTCTAAGGAGAGGAGACGGACGAAAGGCTTGATCGTGAACACCGATTCCGGCTCGGGAACGGGCGACGGTTGAACGATGAGTCTTTGCAACGCCCGAAGAGCACGGCTGGGGTGCGGCTACCGAAGATGCCGGCCAAGACCCTTCGGCAGCATTGCACCTTACGAACCGCCATGGCAGAATCGAGATTACCCTAGGGGCTACACCCTGGGGCTACACCAGAGACCTCTGGCGTGCAGTAAGACCTGATTTTACGGGGCTTTTTCGAAGCCGTTTTATTGTGGCGGAGAGGGAGGGATTCGCATCCCCATTAGCGCTCGACACCATGCCTGGCATTCATGATCTCCCGGCGCCGTCGAGCATTTTTGCGAGGCACGGATCGCGCGAAATCACTGCCTGGAGGGAAGCTAACTCACCTTAACTTCCCATCTTCTGCTCGGTAGCGGCGGCTGCCGAAGCCGAAGGTGTGAAACGGCGGTCGAAGATCGTTCACCGCGACGGCGCCCGGCGTAAAATTCGTCACCGTGTTGTCGCGTCTAAAATCAATTACGCCCGTCGAAGAACCGTTAAGTTAGCTCGATCAGCACCGCGCGACCGGCTTTCAGGTGCTCGCTGACAGAGATCCCCTTGCGGTCGGTGCGGCTCAGCTCGCGTCGGCAGAACGCAGCGGCCTCGCGATACTCTTCATCGCTCTCCCAGCGCTCGCGCTCAAGGATTCCATTCGTCGTTGTGTTCATAGGCGCCAGCGATGCTCGATCGCTGGCGCCGACCCCGGCCTTGCGCCAGCCGATCAATTCCTGCTCGGCACAGGTGGAACCGGCCTGTCGGCCACTCTGGGACCGGATACGCGCATCACCAACGTCAACACGCTGCCGCCGGGCCCCTTCCAGATGACCGGCCCGACCATGCCCTATGACGCCTACACGGGCGACACCATCCATCAGTTCTTCCAGATGTACCAGCAGATGGATTGCGCCATCGACAACGAGCACGTCACGCGACGCAATCCGACCGGCTGCCTGCACGACCTGCAATCGGCTATCACAACGACCTACTCCACGCCGCCGGGCGGCACGCCGCACGACACTGGCCAGACCATGGCCTTCTTCAATATGCAGAAGGGCGACGTTCCCTACCTCAAGTTCCTCGCCGACAACTACACGATGAGCGACAACTATCATCAGCCTGTAATGGGCGGGACGGGCCCGGACAGCGTGCCGCTCGGTTTTGCCGACCAGGTGTTCTTTGGCGACGGCAAGGGCAATGCTGTGACGCCGCCCTCCAGTTCGATCTACAATCCAGATCCGCAGGCGAACACGTTGAATCTCTACACACATCGCGCGCAGTGGTTCAATTGCTCGGATCCGACCGCGCCGGGCATCGCCGCGATCCAGAGCTATTTGAACAAGCTGCCCTACCCGATACAGACCAAATGTGACCCTGGACATTATTACAATGCCGTGAACATCAATCCGGCCTGGACGCCGCAGGGCACCCCAACGCCGGGCACCCCGATCCCTCCGGTAACCATGACTTCCATCGGCGATCTCCTGAGCGCGAAGAACATTCCGTGGAAGTACTACGGCGGCGGTTACAACGTGTCTGGAACGCATGCTCCGCTCGATGGGACCTATTGCAACATCTGCAATCCGTTCGAGTATCAGATTAACTACCCTTCGATGCGTGCGGACCACATGCGTGACGTCACTGATCTGTTCACTGATCTGAAGAACGGTACGCTCCCAGCGGTATCCTACGTCAAGCCGGACGGCGTGCTGGACGGCCATCCGGCGTCGTCGAAGTTCGGTTTGTTCGAAGCATTCGCCAAAAACATCATCGAGCTGACGCAGGCCAATAAGGAGCTGTGGCAGTCAACGGCGATCTTTGTCACGGTGGACGAAGGAGGCGGCTACTATGATTCCGGCTTCATTCAGCCGGTCGATTTCTTCGGTACGGGTCCGCGCATTCCGATGATTGCGGTGTCGCCCTTCTCCCGGGGCGGTCACATCACCCACGTCTACGGCGAGCATTCATCGTTCGTGAAGTTCGTCGAGCGCAACTGGTATCTCGGAAAGCTCACCCAGCGCAGCCGTGACAATCTGCCCAACCCCCGCATGGATGACGACAATTCGTACGTTCCGGCCAACATGCCGGCGATCGGCGACCTCTTCGACATGTTTGACTTCGATCGGGATCACGGTGATCACGATCGTAACTCACGGTGATCGCGACCGAGACGTCCACTGATCGGTCACGGATCTGCCAATCTTGACACATGGGGCCGGCCAGTCGGGCCGACCCCATGCGGTTTTCGTAGTCCTGAAGAACGTGCTCCGATTCTTCGGAAACAAGCAAAGCATCCATTCCTGCGCCCGCACCGAACGGAATGCGGTCGAATAGGCTTTCTCGCGTACGCTCTCGTCCACCGCTGGGGCACCGTCCTATAACGACATTCGCTTCGTTAACTTATGGGTCTACGCAAGGGTGGTGGAGACCTTACAAGCGGAGCCGACCTCATGTTGGCAGTCCGTACGAATGAAAGTGTTGACGGAATACTTGGACAGAGCCTTGCAATTGGAAGCGCTGGCGGCTGCGAGTTGGCCCCGAAATCCGGGGCGGCTTTTATGAATCAGTGGTCCGTGCCGGGCCTCACTTTCGGTGATTTCAGCGGGCTCTCGGCCCAATGGCGGGCGACCGGTCGTCATAGTCAGTGCATCCACCTCGAGCGCACAACCTGAAGCGCGCAGTTTACGGTCCTCGCAATCATCGCATTTTGGGACCGATTGGGGGTCAAAAGCCAAGCCGATCCACAGTGCACGAGCCGGACACGTCGTGACGGCGCATTGCAGCGGACTGGCGGGGTCTACGGCCCCATATCGGGATCGAAGACTGCCGGACCAAATGCTCGGCACCCATAGCGGCGGACCAGGGCATCCACGCTCCATGTCTGCCGATCGCCCCAGATCGGGCGCATATGATCAGGAGAGAGTACCGCTACGGCCGTAGGCGGTCGTTGCCCGAGGCGGTCCCAAACTGGGGTTGCGTCATCCGGCGGCAGAAGCGGATCGAGCACCCATCGCTCGCTGCCCGCGTCTACGCAAATGCAGGTCACGACCTGCTGCCAGTCCACGTCTGGATTCCAGCTAGGGTGCTCGACCCTCCAGATCCAAAGACCTGTTGCGAGATCGATTACTTCCACGTTGGGCGCCGCTCGCTCCGTCATAGCTCACCGTTGCCTCGCTCGTCCTGACAGAACCTGTAAGAGGGAACCTTAGCATATCGCTCATCGAGGATAGGCGACGTTCATGCGAGCGCTGGCGGCAGAATCGCACTGCGTCGAGCAAAATCGCACAGTGGCGGTCGTTCTGACGCCATCGACTTTCCCTGGCTGCTCGCGTGACCAACCCTGCCGAAATGGGTTTGCAGGGTAGATTAAGCTTCTCACCTTCGGGTGTTACTACGCCTCCCGAGATCGGTCCTGCCAACCACGCATGGTGGCCAGCGTACGTCCCGAGCGGTCAAGACCGATCGGATTGCAGTTTACCGGCTGGCTCGCAATGAAAGCATCGATGTCGCTCGCCGCCTCAGCACCACGACGGTACGGTATACTGTCCTTGCATCGACCGAGCTGGCTGCTCGGGTGCTCAAGAATCCAGAGCCGGACGCCGTTTCCGTGGATCTCGAGCGTGTCCCCATCGATAATACTGGCTTGCCCGCTCAAGTCGTCGGCGAGGACCGGAGAGCCGAAGGCCAATAGCGCGATCCCGGCAACTGTTCCTGTCCAACGAACCGGAAGTCGACGGCCCTTGTCTTCGACCGCTCGGCCCCCCGGATGCTGCACTGCCCTCGTGACGCCGCTAGTGATGTCTTTGAATGGGAGGGATAACGGCATAGCTTGAGTTGGGTAGAGATAATTGCAAGGAGAGCCCAGGAAAAAATGGGATCCGTGATATCTCTTCACTGTGTTGCTCGCAGGCTTTGGCGTCGCTACTTATATCTGCGAGCTTGACCACGCTTCGTCAGGTTAGCATGCTCCTTCTGCTTCGATGTGCTGGCAGCTAGGCTTCGATCGCCGACTGGCGCAGGAGCTATTGCTATCGGCCCGGCTCTCCCAGTTTTGCGCTGATACTTGGAACCAAGGAGAGAAACATGACAATCTATATTTCGCGGGGTTGTTACACGGTTGACGCGGTCCGAGGGATGATATCTGCGCCGGAAAATCGAGAAGAAGCAATCGCCAAGTTACTTAAGGACTTCGGCGGTCGATTGATCTCTTACTATATGACGCTTGGCGAATTTGATTGGTTACTTGTCGCCGAATTTCCCAATGAGAAGCTGGTCTCTTCAGCCATACTTGCTGCCGTGGCGGGCGGCAGCGTCACGAGTGTTCAGACAACGGTTGCTTTGACGGCCAAAGATGCCACGGCAGCTTTCAGCGGTGCAGGCGTAGCGGGCAAGTCATTCAAAAGCGCTGGGAGATGAAGTCCGCATCGTCGCAAGTGGGGCCCGGGCGCCATTAGATGCGCAACACTTTATCCAAAAAAAGAGCCTGCCAGAAACACGGCGCTGGGGACGATCATCCGATGAGTCAGTGCCACTAACTTCTCGCCACATGGTAAGCGTGATTCGGTTGTTAGGGTTATTCTCTGCTGCACCATCTGGAGTGACGGCCATGATTAGGACGCTGGAGCTCGCCATCATCACTCTCGGCGCTCTTAACGCCATGCTGGCGGTGTGACTGATCGTTTCGCCCTCTCATCCGCCAAGTATGCTGATATTGGCGTGCTGAAAAGCGCACTGCGCGGTGACGTAGGCCGTGCGCCTTTTCGTAAACCGTCATTTCGCGAACGCGAGATCAGCATCGTCACGAGCCCCAGAGCTACCAGCACATCCGCAGGACGCCTGAAGCGGTTGGACGGCAGGTCTGGCCCCTGTGTGTACCGAAAACCCTATCCGTCTTGATGCAGCAATGGAATCACCTAAGCTGGCGGAATGATAGGGCTGCTCCTTTTCGTTTTGGCCGTCCTGGTCTCGCCATTCAAGTCGAAGTTGCGGCTTGA
>Ga0070741_10001011_pt1 | contig 91698 bp, 81 predicted proteins | sample Coa_R1_4_FD_66440 | JGI IMG/M metagenome (GOLD analysis project Ga0070741, IMG submission 66440) | Surface soil microbial communities from Centralia Pennsylvania, which are recovering from an underground coalmine fire - Coalmine... | ecosystem: Environmental > Terrestrial > Soil > Unclassified ...
TCTGCCGAATAAGCACGGCTTGGACGTCATCTCCGAGCTCCGTGCGCGCGGTGTGCGCGAACACATCATCGCGATCTCCGGCATTGAACCGGATCGCTACGCGGTGGCCGCGATCGAGTCCGGCGCGGACGCGTGGCTCACCAAGCCAATGGATTTGAACGTCCTCGAGGCGCACGTCAGAAGTGGCCTGCGACGCGCCCGCGAATACGCGTCGACGACACCGGTCACCGCCGGCGACCTGACCTATGACCCGGTCACGGGCGCCGCACTGCGCGGATCTCGTCGGCTCAGTTTATCACTCATCGAGCGCGCCATCACCGCACTCGGCATCCGCCACTCCGGTCGCGTGCTGAGCATCGACGAGCTGTGGCGCGCCGCCTGGCCCAAACGCGCCGACGACACAGCGCTCCATCCGCGCGAGATCCACTCCGTCGAAGTGGCCATGTCGCGCCTCGCCGCGAAACTCAACGGGCCCGACGAACGCCCGGTCGTCGTCTCCGTCGCCGACGCGCGGCGCCGGCGGCTCGGCTACGTCTTCCAAACGCCCACACCTTGAGCGGCGCTCCCGTCCCGGAGCCGCTGCCCGTCGTACGAGAGCTTCGTAACCGCGCGCTGACCACGTCGCCATCGGAGCTCGGTTTTGCACCGACGCCAGAGTATCCGAAAGTCTTTGGTTTCGTGATGGATACCGGGTATCGCGATGCGTTAGTCACGCTGGTGTCGCTCGTCGACGGGACAACGAGTCTGTACTTTGGCAATGGCGGCGGGATCATCGGAGCTGGCGAGCACGAAGTCGTGCGCCAAGCAACATCCAAATTGCTCACTCGCGCCCAAGGTGATCTTAAGCAACTCGGTTTCGCCGATGACTTCCCATTGCCTACAATCGGCGAAGTGCGTTTCTATGTGCGTACGTACGCAGGAGTCCGAAATGGTCGTGCGCTCGAAAGCGACCTCGCGATGGAGTACCATCGCCTGTCGCCGCTGTTCGTCGCGGCGCACAACGTCATCTCAGCAATCCGCCAGCATGGCGGAGGCGTCAACCACTAAAAGTTCGGGAATTCGCGGAGCGACGCGCCCGAACTTGAGGAAGCTCAATCAGGGCACTAGGTTACACGGGCTTGCGGCCAGGTAGCTCAGTTGGTAGAGCAGCGGACTGAAAATCCGCGTGTCGGCGGTTCGATTCCGTCCCTGGCCATCTAGGCGCACAATAGGTTACGCCTCGAGACGCCCGGCTCCTCGCCGGGCGTTCTGCGTTGAATGAGGGACAAACTGAGGGGCGGCGGCAACCATTGCTTAGCGGAGAGTTTGTCATCCAGGGCAGACCGAGACTGGGGTTCGCCACCTCGAGCGCGAGACACAACGCAGTTAGCGGAGCTGAGCGACTTACTTTTCTGAATGAAGTAGCGACCGTGGGGGTTGTCCGCTGAGTCCAGAGCCGAGTCTAGTTCCGCATAGGCTGTTGTTTGGTGTGGCAGTGCTGGCTACGCTCATTCACGAGCGCGGTTGTGAAAATCATCCGACCAAGACGCTCATGTTTCGCGACCATCGGCTTAAGCGTGCGTTTTCATCCGCTGAGTCGTGAGGGGGCGTTGCGCGCTGCAGGTAACGTGACTCGCACAGATAGTAGGGTTCCCTCGGTTGTGGTGATTTGGCGACATGCCACTGTCGCTAAGTCATGCAGTCAATTCGCGGGGACCTTGCCCACATCCGTATTCCAAGACACTGTGGTTACGGCGTCGTGACTGGATCAACTTCCTTCAGGAAGTGGAGCCTTGCAAATTCACGACCCAGCGCGGATCTCGGTGCAGTTGCGACGACCCGGCTCCTTCGCGGCCAGTGTGTCAATTCCTTGCTCAAATAGCGTGACCCCAGAACGCTCGGCTCGCGAAGTCAGCAACGACGGTCGCGTCCCGACGCACTCGGAATGCGATGAGGCGCCCGCGCTGGCGGAATCACAGGCATCCCGCGATTCGAGGATGAGAGCGCCGTACGCGACCCTGAGCGCACACGTGAAGCAAGCGCGCGACAGTCGACACCCTAAGGCACCGTCACCAAGGAAGTCCTCGCTACTCGAAACTGTGGAGGTTAAACGGCCCTCGCACGAAACTGAGCGGCTGTTTCGAGAAGGTAGTACTGTCGCAGTTGAAGATCTATTCAGGTTTTACTACCCGCGTTTATGCGAATTTGTCGCCCGGACGTTCACCGATAACATAGAAGACGCCGAAGATGTTGTTCAGCAGGCATTCCTACGGGCGTGGCGGACGCGCGAGCACTTGCCGCCGACGGTCAGTATCGCAGCGTGCCTTTTCCAGCTCTCTCGTGAGGAAGCGCTCAATGCGCTACAGTCACGACGTCGTCGCCAACGCTTGATTGAGCAACGCGACCCCATCGCAACCGCGAGTGTTTCGTTGCCTCTCGATGAAACTGTTAGTCACCGAATGCTCCTCGATCGAATAAGCCAGGCAATTGAGGCCTTCCCTCAGCGCTGTCGTGATGTGTTCTATCTGCGACGGTTCGCTGGCCTTAGCTACTCCGAAATCGGCGATGCACTAGGAATTTCGGTGCGAACGGTCGAGGCCCACGTTTGTGAGGGGCAACGTCGGCTCCGTGAAATAGGCAGGCTTCGATAAAACGACTCAAGAACGACATCTGAATTTCGTGGGAGGGCAAAGCCCGGCCTCAGTTAGGGGGTTTTGCTAGTCGCGCTGCAATTAAGTCGTGAGTGCGACATCGATAATCAAACTGTGAGCGATGCCGAGCGGTGGGCTCAGCTGCTCGATCGCTATCTCGCGGGCGACTGTACTCGCGAAGAATGGCTTGAGTTCCAAAGCCTCCTAGACACCGATCCGTCTCTAAAGGCCCATTTGGAGTTGGTGCGGCCGTGGTGGCAACAGCGCCCGGCTGACCGACTCTCTGGACCTCGAGTAGACGCCGCGTTTGACCGGCTGGAGCCCGCAATAGCAGCCACCGCCGCATCGGCTCACAACGCGCTTCGGCAGAGAAAGTCGCACTCTCGACGCGTAATACGGGCAATCGGGTCGATTGCTGCGATCGCATTGTTCTCATGGTTTGGTTACGCAGCAGTCAGGCGAGTCACGCGTGTCCAACATTGGGCGATCGAAACGTTGCGAGGACAGCGGCGCGAATTGACGCTGCCTGACGGCAGCCACGTCGACGTCGGCCCCGAATCGCGGATTGCGTTCGTGATGACCGGCAGTTCAAATCTAGAGGTCACGCTTGTTGGCCAGGCGTACTTCGCTGTCGCTCATGATGCAAGGCGTCGGTTTGTTGTCCAAGCCTCCAACGCGATCATCGAGGACCTCGGTACACAGTTCCTGGTACGGTCGTACCCCACGGACTCAGGCGTTCAGGTTCTTGTGACTGAGGGCGAAGTGTCCGCACGCAGTGTTGGCCGCAGCGAGACCCGCAGACTAACAAGGGGCACTCGCGCGAGCGTGACAACGGCGGGCGAGATCTCGCTGTCGCCTGAGCGCAACGCGGATGAATACCTGGCATGGACAAAGGGCAAGCTCGTATTCCACGACACGCCTGCCACTCGGGCCATCGAAGACCTGAGCCGTTGGTTCGACATTGATATCGTCCTCGCTGATTCAGGCATTTCCGCGGTCCGTATACGAGGGGCGCTGCCAACAAACGATGTCGACGTCGCCCTCGACGCATTCGCTAGTGCTGCTGGACTCAACTGGAAACGCAACGGGCATAAAGTAGTTCTCTACGGCCATCACCTGCGCGCTAAGTCGTCCGCAAACCGCACGTCATCGAGGAGTCAATGAACCTTCACTTCGGTCCGTGCCGACGCTTTGCCCTCGGCGGAATGGGAGCGGGGATTGCGTTTTGCTTCATCGCGCCAACAGGTCGATTGGTGGCCCAGACTACTGCACCGCTGATGCAGCTTGCCGATCGGGGCCCAGCGTTCTATCAGGCGTCCGGTGGCCGGGCAGTCACGGTTGATGTGCGTGCCATAACGTTCCTGCAAGCGATACTCGCCGTTGACCTAAGCGACACGCCGCTTGCGGACGCGATCGACTCCATAGCGAGCCGGGCTCGCGTCCGAATCATATACAACAGTGCTGATGTTCCGACGGGCCGACGTGTTACACTCTCAGCCAGCAGGATTACTCTGGCGGCGGCACTCCGAGTACTGCTTGATGATACGGCACTGGACGTGCACATCGCGTCTGAAGGCACACTTAGCCTGACGCGACGCTCTGTAGATTCCGTCGGACGTACGGCGCATGTAGTCGCAGTCGTACAGGGTGTCGTAACTGATGCGAGCACGCACGCGCCGCTTGCCCAAGCAGTCGTGCGTGTCGAGGGCAAGGGACAGCAAAGCATTACGGGCCAGGATGGCAGCTATCGCATAGCTGGCTTGACCCCGGGAACCTACGCGCTGTCTGCCAGGCGTCTCGGATACACGCCACTCCGTCGCACAATCGTGCTCGGCTCCGATTCGGTATACCGATTGGATCTGCCGCTGATAGCCTCGCCAGCGATGCTAGATCAGGTAGTCACGACAGTCACCGGTGATCGATCGGTCCAGGAGCTGGGTCACATGCCCGGAATCATCAAGGTCGACTCCGTGGTGCAGACAGCGCCAGTAACAAACTTGACAGACATTATCACTGCTCGTGTTCCCGGTGTGCAAGTCAACTTAAGCAGTGGTGGGCTGACAGGGGCGTCTCCTCCAATCACTATCCGCGGCGAGAACAGTCTAAGTTTGTCCAACGAACCATTGATATATGTCGACGGGATCAGGCAGGACAACTCGACGGTGGGAGATTTCCAAGGACTTTCCGCGATCGGCGAATCGTCAGGAAGGTTCAACGACATAGTACCGGAAGACATCGAATCGATCGAGATTGTGAAGGGCCCGTCAGCTTCGGCGCTGTATGGCACCGACGCTGCAAATGGGATCATCGCCATTCGAACGAAGCGAGGCGTTGCTGGAGCAAGGCGGTTCAGTGTCTTCGCTGAGCAAGGGTTGCTCGTTCTAAACAAGAGCGAGTTCCCGTATTCGTACACGGGATGGGGACGGTTGCTCGACGGGTCTAACGCGACGACAGATCAGTGCACTCTCGTGGCTGTAGCGGCACGCGCATGTGTGCAAGACAGCATTACGCACTTTTCGCCTTTCAGAGATCCAGCCACCACGCCGATCACGAATGGTGAGCGTGGTGACTATGGTCTCCAACTTTCTGGAGGAACCGATACCCGGTACTTCGTGTCGGGCACGTATCAGTACGAAACTGGCGTCCTCAAACTGCCCACGGCCGACATGCGCTTGTACGCGCCCATCGTCGGAGCGACGGGTTTCGGAAATGATGCATTGCATCCCAATGCATTGAGCAAGTACAGCGTGCGAGACAACGTAATAACTAACGTTGGATCAATTGGCGACGTCTCGCTGTTGGGATCCTACTTGTCGTCGGATACCCGAATTCCGTTGTCTTACGGTCTGGCCGGTGGTTTCTGGGGTCCTGGATATCGGGACTCGGTGAACGATGGCTGGGCATATGGTGCCCGTCCTGCGGAAGTATTCGTGCCTCGTCACGACGAGGCCGTTCAACGCTTCGATGGGAGCGTAAACAGCAATTGGCACCCTACTACGTGGTTTTCCGGGAGAGGTATTGTTGGCGTTGAGTTCTCAAGCAACTCGCTCAACGCGCTCGGGTTGCCTGATGAGGCGGCACCTGGCGATCCCGGCTATCGCGTGAATGCCAGGACGAACACGACGATGTACACGGTTGACCTAGGTGCTTCCGCCGAAGCGACACCGTTGAGGTTTCTGAAAGCGCGAACATCGATCGGCGTTCAGTACAATCGAACGAACGAGTTGTACACCGGCGCCGGTGCCAATAACCTCACGGCTGGTTGTCAGACAGTGGCGTGCGGCACCTTCCAGAACTCGGCCGAAAGTAGCGTCGAATCCGTCGTTGCGGGGAGCTATGGCGAGGAAGCCGTGTCGATTGGCGATTGGTTGTTCCTTACTGGTGCAATCCGCGTCGATGGGGCTACGGCGTTCGGCAGCGAATTCGCGACAGCATACTACCCCAAAGCGAGTGCATCATGGGTGATATCGCAGGCGCCGTTCTGGCCTCATCAGAATTTCATCTCTCTCGTCCGTCTACGATCCGCATGGGGCGAATCTGGTGTTCAACCTCCCGCAGCGGCAGGGATCGCGACGATTAATGCCGGCCCGGTGTACGCGGATGGAGCGCTGACAACGGGCGTCACGTTTGGCCTTCCTGGAAACCCGGCCCTGAAACCAGAGCGGCAACGCGAATTCGAGGCGGGCGCCGATGTAAGCCTTGCCTCCAGCCGGATCGACTTCGGATTCACATACTACTCAAAGCGTAGTTCCGACGCACTCGTGTCTGTCGTACTACCGGTCTCGCAGACAGGGGTGTCGACGGCCCAACTGCGGAACGTCGGCGCAATAGCCAATTGGGGGTACGAGGGAAACGTTTCTCTGCAGATAATCAAGTCCGCATCAACCTCCTTCAGTGTCAATGTCAACGGATCCATCAACCACAATCAGCTCCTGACGTTAGGGTCGTACGGTGCGCCGAACTATGGATCGTATGGCACGCCTGGGGTTGTGCGAGGATTCCCGATCTTCAGTTGGTTCAGTCTGCCTATCTCGAACGTCCGCGACGCGAATGGCAACGGCATCATCGAACCGGGCGAGTTTACGCAGGCAACGACCTATCGATATGTCGGCCCTTCGTATCCGCAATCTCAGTTCACCACGACCCCCGTTCTAAGCGTGCTGAAGGGGACTCTGTCGCTCAGCGCGTCATTCGACTATCGCGGAGCTTTCGTCCTCGAGAACCAAGAGTTGGGGGAGGCATGCGCTCTGGGCCACTGCCTTGCGGCGGTGGACAGGCGATCGTCGTTCGCGTCGCAGGCGAGTGCAGTAGCCATTCAAGGAAACCAGACTTTGAGCTATGCCGGGTATTTCCAAGATGGGAGCTTCACCAAACTGCGCGAGCTAGCGCTCACCTATCGTGTTCCAACTTCGTGGGCGAGAGTGTTCAAGTCGCGCAGCGCGAGTGTGACGCTCAGCGCTCGGAACGTGGCCACATGGACTCGTTACACCGGCGCCGATCCCGAAGAGTCAAGCGTGTTGGGGAATTCATCAACCGGACCTTTTTTCGACTACGGAGCGTTGCCGCCGCCGCAGTACTGGATCCTTCGCTTCAACCTTGGAATGTAGGAAGGCACATCACCATGCAAGCAGCAACGCATTGCGCAAGGCGAGTAAAATGCCTCGCCATGGTAAGCACAGTATGTGGGGTTGTCGCGTGCTCCGAGCTAACGAACGTTCCCACACCGGACATCATAAGTCCGAACGATATCACCAACGCGGTCGGAGCGAATCAGCAGCGCGCGGGGGCGATCGCGGCATTCGCGAATGGTCTCGCCATGCAGGCGCTCATGACGGGGATGCTCGGGGATGAGTTCGCAGATCGGTCGGGTACTATCGCCGCCGACCAGCGTCGCGTGCCGCTTCAGCAGACATACTTCGACTTCCCGTATGACCGGCTCACGAGCGCTCGGATCAATGCGCTCGCAGCTGCGTCGAAGTTGGAGCTCTACTCGCCGACACCGAGTTGGCACATAGCGGAAATGTTCGCCTACGCTGGTTACGTCGACATAATGGATGCAGAGGGATTGTGCAGTCCCCTGCCGTTGGCAGACGTCGTCAACGGCTCTCCCTCCGCAGTGAGGATCCTTTCGAGGAGCGAATTGCTCAAGAGCGCCCTCGTCGATTTCGACTCCGCGACGGCGCATGTGGCTCAAGGCGACAGTATTGCAACGTTGGTGTCGGTTGGCAGAGCGCGGGCACTGCTGGACAGTGGAGACTGGTCTGGCGCGGTCGGTGCCAGCCAAGGTGTGCCAAGCGGCTACGCCTACACACCTCCATATGATGGAGTGCATCAGTTCAACGTCATTTTCTCGAATGTGTCGGCACTCGATGTATCAGTGTCGAATTTGGAGGGCGGCAATGGATTGGACTTTGTAAGTGCCCAGGACCCCAGGCTCCTTATTGCTAATCTCGGGTTAGGGGCTATCGTCCCTGAATCGGTCTACGCGCCCACAAAATACAGTTCGCTTGCATCCCCGGTTGTTCTGGCATCGGCGATCGAGGCATCTCTAATTCGAGCCGAGGTGTTGCTGCCGCAACATGGTGGACCTGGAAGCGCGTGGCTAGACACACTTAATGCGCTCCGAACTGATGGCACATTCTCGGTGTCAGGTGTGGACACGACCTATAACCCAGGATCCGGCAACGTCGCTGGTTTGCGGTTGCTGTCGGATCCTGGGAGTGATTCAGGGCGGGTGACATTGCTCTTTCGTGAGCGCGCATTCTGGCTTTTTGGTTATGGAGAACGTTTAGGCGACATGCGTCGACTGGTCCGGCAGTATAGCAGGCCGATTGAAAGTGTCTATCCTCATGGACCGTATGAGGGAGGTCCTGGCACATACGGCTCCGACGTCGTGTTCCGACCGTTTGGCGAGCAGGGCACCGCCGGGTACTCGGGTTGTACGAATACCGGTCCTTGAGCCGCGAGACGGTGGCCGCGCGTGGGGGATTCGCTTTGTGGTTCGCGGGCGCTATCGCAGGATCTTTGTTGGCCGCTCTGTGTTATGCGCAGACGCCTACCGGACGTGGTCGACCGTTAACGGTCGACGACGTCCTCGAAATGCAGGACATCAATCCTCCCTTAGTAGCGCCTAATGGAGCTTTCGCGGCCGTCGAAATACGAGCTTTTGGAGGCCAAGGCGAGTCGCAGTCGGCTGATAATGGTCTCGTCGGTATAACCTCTACCGTAACTATCGTCAATACCCAGCGACCCGATGCGATTCGACTGGACGCCGGACGTGGAGTAAGCCTGTATGCTCCGCAATGGTCGCCTACCGGTAGGTTCCTGGCACTGCTAGGAGAATACCCGGATGGGAAAACCCGCTTGCTCGCGTGGCGCAGGCCAAGTGTCCACGGCATCGTGTCCGGGCGGGTTCGAGTGCTCGCCGCAGAACCGATCGATGTCGGTGCAGACATTTCGTCACGGACGGAGGGTCGAATCTTTCAGTGGCTAACCGATTCGACGATATTGTGCTTGACTCTACCGGCAGACGCTCGCGCGAGGAGCGACCCATTCCATGCACGCGTGTCGCTTGATCTCAGCGACGCCTGGCGGCAAGCGACTGACGGACGGCATTCCACGGCGAGCGTACTCGAGTCCGGCGTCGGCGCACCAACACACTTTTCGTACGCGACCATCGCTGTCATTTCTGTCACGACCCATCACAGGTTGATACTCGGCGGCGTCCCGATTGTGAGCTCTGAGCGCGAGCTCAGCGTGGCACCAACGAGAGACCGAGCAGCCGTCATCTCGCCATCCGATTTTATTAGAGGCGGACAGCCACGTCCGCTCAGTCTCGCCGATCTCGCGGCGCCGTCCTCTATCGGCATAGTTGATTTGAACCGTGCTAACTCCCTGCGATGGGTGACGAAGCAGTTCGATCAAGTCACGCCGAGTGCGGACACAAAGGTCGCCTGGTCACCAAATGGCAGGCGGCTGGCATTCGCAGCGCGAGATGTCAGTAACGCAGGCCTGAGCACGCTGCGAGTTCTGGATATCGAAACCGGCAGTGAGCGAGCCCTGGCAGCCGGCGGAACTCCGATGGACCTCGCTTGGCAGCTGCCGTCGAAGCTCTTCGTCAGGGTGCTGGCTGATACGTCTCGGGCCAAGTGCACGGCAACGTGCATGGCGAGCGACGACGTGACGCAACATTCTCAAGTCGACCACTGGATCGAAGTCGACCTGGCCGGCGCCGCAGCCCCAATCACAATGGCAGTCGGCATAGATCCTACGCCGGACGAATTCATCCCAATTTCGGGAGATACGCTTTTTGGTGCTCTGAGTGGGAACCGTATTTGGCGCGTCTCGGTGCACGATGGATCTGTCAGAGCGAGCCTTGTCCCCGATTCGAGTGCTGATAATCTCTCACTGATCGTTCCTACACCGAGTGCGGCGTCGACTCAGATGCGCGATAGTATTATCGTTGCTGCCCACGGCGGCTCCCAGCTGCGCGTGTATTCGGTGAACCTGAGGAGTTTGTCGGCCGTCGAGCTCGCACAGGAGCGGACCGCAGGCGACGTTTCCGCGACGATGGCGTCAACCAAGCCGGCAAAGATCCTGTTCCGTGTTCGGGATACGTCGGGCGTCCAGAGTGTGATCTCCGCGCCGCATCGGCGACTCCTACTAACGCGGAACTTGTACTTGGCTGGTATTCATACCGGAGAGCGCCGGCTCTTACGATACCGTAGCGCGACCGGTGATTCATTGACCGCTCTTCTGGCCCTGCCTGTTAACTACGACAAGGGGCGCCGTTACCCCGTCGTAGTTTGGGTCTACGCGGGCGCTATCCAGTCGGACTCCGAGTCGATATACCTCGGCAAGCGTACGACGCAACCACTCAATCTCTCGATTCTTCAGGGCCAAGGATATTGCGTCTTGATCCCGAGTATTCCTCTTGCTGATCCGGCACCTTCGCGTCTGTATCAGCCTATCTTGGATGCGGTGTTGCCAGCCGTACAAGCTGCGGTCGATGTCGGCGTAGGCGATTCGACACGAGTAGCCGTCATGGGTCATAGCTTCGGTGGGTTCACCACGTACGCCTTGATCACGCAGACACCGCGATTCCGAGCCGCAGTGGCATTGGCCGGCATATCAGACTTTCTTAGCGACTATGGCACTTTTAGCGAGATTGATCGCTACGCGGCATTGCCTGAAGCTGCGATAATCGGCAACGAATTCTGGTCGGAGGGGGGCCAGGGACGGCTTGGTGCGCCTCCTTGGGTCAATCTCAGTGCGTACGTTGAGAACAGCCCTGTTGTGTACGCGGATCGCGTCTCAACGCCCGTATTGATCATTCAGGGTGATCTCGACTACGTCCCCGTGGACCAAGGTGAGGAATTTTTCTCAGCGATGTACAGACTCGGTAAGCCGGCACGGTTCGTACGATACTGGGGAGAAGGACACGTTGTTCGATCTCCAGCGAACGTTCGAGATATGTGGGCTGAGATCGTGCACTGGTTATCAGCTTACCTTTGACGAGACTATTGCGGTACTTCGAGCCCCGAACATCCAAAATGCAGGGCGTCCGTCGGGTGAGGCGCGCCTCACCCGACAGGCCGCCCTTAGGTCAACGTATCAGGTGTTGTCGGGGTTCGTCGACTCCGCCGCCGAGTTGGGCGTCGTGTCGTTCAGCTGCATGATCTTCGAGCCAACCGGCTTCTCGAACGTGGCGCCGTTCGTCAGGCCAAGCGTACGGCAAGCAACGCTTCCGCGGTGCATCACGATTGGGGCAAGATACTCTGTCATTGTTAACTCCAGTGAGAGTAGTTTTGTGACTGTCGCCTTAGCGACGTAGATCCGAAATCCACAGTGCGCGCCCCGCGGACTTCGGCGAACAGGCGAGCCAAGTACATGAAGGTACAGCTGCGAGACCCGAGGTCGACGCTTCAGTACCGGCGAAAGAGAGTGTCGATACAATGAGTCGCACGGTTTCTAGGCCAGCGTGACGAGTGATTGTTCCGTCGCTGCCGCTTGCGAGTCGTCTCCGGGTGGCCAAGCCCCAGCCTGAGCCCGAAGCCACGTCTCAATCGCGAGCGTATCGGTCAATCCAACTATGTTCTGCTTCTGACCCATCTCGGCGCGCTGCACCGTTTGTGCGAGAGTAATGGAATCAACACAACCCAGTTCAGCGAGGAGCGGCGTTTCGCAGAGCGCGTGGACGCGAGCGCCTTCCTGTTGGTATGAGCGCCTCATACGGGCTCCTATGGTACCCTTGCCCGTGCGCCTTAGGACCAGTTCTGGCGTGATACCCGACATCGCCTCTCGCAGCACGCGCTTTGTCAAGTACGGCTGTACTCTAGCGAAGATCGGGAGTCTGAGGGCGAATTCAACGAGCGGACGATGCAAGAAGGGGTACCGCACCGCCAGTCCGTCCGTAAGTGGCTCGCGCTCGATACAGAATGTCATGTGGTTCATTTCGCTGGCGGTCCGTTGATGCCATTGATGACCCGGCGCACCAGCGAGCAACCGTACGCTCGGCATTCGGTCAGCAACATTGTACCGCTTCACGAACTCGCTTGGGATCCACGAGTACGGCCTGTGACGCCGTCGGGCGCGTCGGGCACGCCATGACCTCGGCAGCAACTGAAGGACCGCCTGTCCGTAGGCATACCGCCAGAACGATTTGCGATAGGCGATCGACCACTGCGCAAGTGCTCGAATAGCCCGAATGGGGTGGCCGTTAACTATCAGGTCGGCGAAGAACCCATTACTCGCCGCCAAGTATTGGTCCGATCCCACGCCGCTCAGTAGGAGCGCGCCGCCGTGCGATGTTACGATCCGTCGAATCGCGCGGTCGCGAGCATAGAAGAGAAATCCCACCAGTGGTGTATCGGTCAACGGCGCGCGCTCACCATCGTCGTGCCAGAGATTGTAGTCTCGCAAACGGTGGTTGGAGACCTGCCAGGCGGCGGTGACCGCGTCAACGAAATCGGTCTCGTCGCCGCGGGCAAGCGAGTCGACATAGGTGATGGTCGAATCCAATGGTCGCGCAGCAGGATCATCGCGCGCCAGCCAACTCACACCCGATACAATACTCGATGAATCGATGCCCCCGGACAGTTCCGCCCATAGACCGCCCGCAGTTCGTGTCGTAGCGCGGAGCGCATCGAAGAACAACGTCCGACACTCCTCGACATGATGTTCAGTGAGGTCGCCAACCAGCTCGGGTTCGAACTGCGCAGCGTTCCAATACGTTTGGGCTGTCATTCCTCGAGGAGAAAAGCACAGCATGGTGCCCGGTACCACCATTCTGACGTCACGAAAGATGGTCTGTCCATCCGGCGGGAACGTCGATGCGACGTGATACGCCAACGCATCAAGGTCATACTCTTCACTGTCTGCCAGAGCAACAGCGCGCGAACTGAGCATGACGACATCACGTTGGCGGCGAAAGTACAATGGCTTGACACCTAGAGCGTCTCGGCAAGCGAGCAGCACGCGGTCAGGTTCGCACCACAGTCCGAAGGCGAAGTCGCCAATGAACTGCGCGATGGCTGTCGGGCCTCCGGTCCGGTGCGCGAATAGGATGTCGCTTGGCGTCGTCACGGGCGCACCGATAGCCTTCGTGGTCGGCCCGCCGTCGATCAAAAAGTCACCGACGACCGTGCGCCCGTATTGCGTTGCAACGTGCGCTGACTCGCTACGCACTCCGTTACCCAAGACGTAAGCAAACGTGAGCCCAATATTCACCTGAGGCCGTTCGCCAAAAATCGCTGAGTGACGTGATTGCAATGCCTTGATCGCTCGGGCATCCAACGGAGCCCCGCTTAACGACGCCCACGCAATAAAGTCGGCCACGCTAGTGCTCCTCCGCGTTGATGCGCATCGGCAACAGTTTTCGAATCAACTCTCCGCTCTCATTTAGTGGCTCGCCGGCGCACTCGACCCACGCATGCGCCTCGAATCTGAACGGCGTCACACCCAGAACAAAAGTGCTCTCGACGCCCTGCCGCCTTAGCAAATATTGGAGAGCGAGCGATTGTTCTAGACAACGCATTCTGCCAGGCAAGAATGCGGCTGCGATCGGTACTGCGGCGGCAAACGCGTGAGAGAGCGCACGCTGCCGCGCTGCGTCAAATGGTCGGACTGCTGGAACTCGCCGATCAATCAGCCGGAGCGTGCGAGGGAAGCCAATTGTCTTGAGCGCGAGTTTTGTAGCGAGTAAGGCGACAGCCGACTGCACAACAAGCGACACAGCTGGCTGTGCGGGCGGTTCCGTCAGCTGCGTCATGGTACACCGGCGTAGACGAGTCGGGCATCAACGAGAACCCCCAATACGGCCTGCACGTCAGCCGATCCCCTCTCAATGGCGATGCCGCATTCGGTGGATAACGCTTGCGCAATCGTCGCCGGAGTGGCGCCCTTGCAGATGAGCCGCCAGATGTAACCTGCCGTTGCGTTTAAGGTGTAGTACTCGCCACGGCTCAGATCGAGCAAGACCGTCTCGCCATCTTCGGATGCCGCGATCACCATGTCGCCGGGTCGCAATTGAGTGTTCATCTCGAGTGGGAGGTCTCGCGAGTTGAGCTGCTTCACCGTCTCACCTCATATGGAGAAAGGGCTCGCACTGACGAACGGTCATGACCTCATTGAACGACGGACAATAGCATGCGGCCGACCGGGCACACAGAGGCGCTCCGGGCGAAATCATGATCAAGGCGCCCTCGGAGTCGATTACTCCCGATTTGTCGCGCGCTGGCACTTGACGCCGCTCGGTATGTACGTGCCACAGGGTGACACGCACTCTAGAATGGAGTGCTGGACGCGTCGTTGATGTCCAATGGAGATGCGCCTGTGGATTCACTGGTTGCGGGTCGGTACTATCTAAAAAGTCGTTGGGGTCGAGGCGCCAATGCGCGAGTTTATCTTGGCTGGGACTCCCTACTCGATCGCCTGGTCGCGATCAAGGTGCCGCGCGCCCATACTGAGCGTGCCAACCGCACACTCAAGCGAGAGGGACGTCTGGTAAGCGGATTGTCGCATCCTGGCGTCATTGCCATGCTTGATCACGGGCAATTGCCTGACGGCAGGCTGTACCTTGTTTTCGAATTCGTCGCAGGAACTTCTCTAGATGCAGTGGTCCGGACTGGGTCGATCAACGTCAGTTCGGTGGTCGATTTTGGAATTTGCTTGGCAACGACGCTCGAGTATGTGCACTCCTGCGCGATAGTTCATAGGGATGTCAAGCCGGGAAACGTGCTAATTCCCGGATCGGGGTCCGCATTGCAGTGGCAACGGGCTAAGCTCATTGACTTCGCTACCGCTCGACGGATCGACGACGTTTTGGCCGACGGTCGACCGGTGGCGACACCCACGTGCATTGCGGGGACCCCAGCATACGCCGCACCGGAGCAGCTCCTCGGTCGGCCGCTGAGTATTGCCGCCGATTTGTACGCGCTGGGGGCAACCCTCTTCGAGTTGCTCTACGGCGTGCCACCATTCTCAGCTGAATCATTCGGTGTCGCGACACTCGAACCCGACGCGGTTGCCCATGAGCGCGGCTACTCCGAGGCTTCGTCACTTGCACCGCTACCGCTGATGCTAGTCGGGCCACTGATAGTGGCGAAACTCTCCAAAGAAGTCGTTCCGCCTGAGGGCGACATTCCCGACGATCTCCGCGACCTCGTCCGATTGCTCTTGCGAATCGAGCCAAAAGAGCGCCCAACTTCCGCGCGCGCGGTGATTGAAGCACTTCGCCGAATCGCAGCTAAACTGGGGTCGACTACGTCGGGCCAACCACCAACACACGTAGCACGGGAACCGGTCTCCCTTGATGAAATAGAAACACGCGATGAGTGACCGGGTCGAGGGCGAGCGATGGACCAGATTCAGCTGTGTTGATGCGCTCCACCTCGTGATACCGGTCAGGAGTATCTTCAACGATGATTGACAAGCTCCCTCGACCATTCGGGTGGAACAGTACGCCAATGGTCGAATCAAAGGCGAAAGAATCTGCAGTACCGGGCACCGGAATTGAGGCGACTACTCTCCCGTCTCGACTGTTCACTACCACGATACGCCCATTGCTGCATGACGCGAACAGTCGCTCGTGTTGTGCATCTATCGCGAGGCCGACAGGCGATCGACACGGAGACAACGACCATCGATTGACAATTCGCAACGCCTTGGAATCGATGACTATCATCGAGTCACTAGTCACGATGTTGACGTACACGTGTCCCCGGGCGTCTGCTGCAGCACCTTCGGGCTTGCCCGGCAGCGAGACGTAGCCAGCAACCGTCCGGGAAGAAAGATCGACCACGGTGACACTGTCGCCGAAGAAGAAGCCGCGCTTTGAGCTCGGATCATATGCGGCGGCGTCACCGTAGACAGGCAACGTCGCCAGTTGTTTCAGTGACTGTAGATCGAATACAACGCCGCGCCGAGCGACTCCAACTTCAAGCTCGGGAGAGATTGCAAACCCATGTCCCGCATGAGGCGGCAGCTCTCCCACAGCGACATATCGATCGATGTCGAAGACCTTGTCGCCTGCGCCGTACAGTCGGCGGTTTTTCTCGTCGACGGCCAGAAAGTCTGCGTATCCGCTGTCGACTATCAGACGTCGAATAATGTGGTAATGGGGTACGATAGGAGTGGGTGCGTCGTGCGAGCCAAATGCCGCGCAAAGCGTGAAGAGGGCAACGCCGCAAACGCAGGAGCATTTTCTCAGATTCATGTGGTGTGGTCGAGTCGAAGAAGCGTCGCGACGTGATTTGGTGAGCGAAAAATGGCCAAGCAGAGCGCCCAACCCCTTCAAGCGATTAGGAGGGAACACGGTCAACGTCCTGCACGTGCGTGCTTGGCACCAGTACGGCGAAATCGACGAGCCGGCGCACGAAGGCGACGCTCAGCGTCACGCCTCGATCGCGCAATGTCTCGATGACTCTGGCGGTAGGGCGCTCGCCATCAAATAGGGAGAGCGCGGTGAGGAATGCTTGAGGCACAAGCAGCTGATCCTGGGCGCTGTAAGCCTGTAGCGCCACGAATCCCGGTTGCGCGACCCGGGCACTGAAGTCACCGCACTTCAAGGGATCAGGGACATGCCAATCCATCAGTTGGTTGTATGCGTCGCGCGTTACGCGCGAGTACAGTCCCAGCTTAGCGCCACCAATGGCTTCCATATCGGTCCAAGACAGCGACTCAGCCAATCGGCATGAAGCGATATAGAAGTCTCGTTCGTGTCCAAACCACCTGTCGCCCCAAAGGCGTCGATACATTGCTGGATCGCACTCACCGTCCAAAGCTGCGGCGGTCAACCGAGGGCCATCTGTGTGTGTCCAGGAGTCGAGCTTAATAAGCTGTCGCAGTACTTCTTCCCCCAATTGCAATTCCGAAACGCACCATCGCTCCAGATTGCTTTCGACTTCGGCGAGAAGCTGATACAGGCGTATCCAAAATGCCCGACCCACACTACCTCGGACGAACTTGCAATGGTATGTACTGCAGACTGAGTTGCGGTACCGCCAAATGCCGCACCGACCACCCTCATCGACGTAATGCGGACATCGGAGAGCACGGCTTACGCCAAACGCGTCGTGTCGACTGCTGGCGTACAGAACGCCGTACGGCGGCGACATGTCGAGCCCAATCGGGCTAACGCCGATCTTTGCATCAATTCGCTGTTGGACCGTGGCACGGCCTACCACGCCTTCAGCGGAAGAATCGATCAGTACGCCGCCGACGGCGAAGTTGGGTAAATGCGGCATGTAGCTACAACACTTAACGTCAGGACGGAAGGTTTTTGCATGTGCCGTGAGCATGCGATCCGAGGTCCGGCACATCGCGCAATCATCGCATGTCGCAGTCGACTCCGCTGGAATGGGTCCGCCGAGTAGTTCGCTCATCCATGTCGCGAACAACGGCGGTAGTAACGCTGCCGGTGGCGCGTGCTGCTGTTGTATCGGAAGAGTGAGCATAATGGTGGGTTCGATACGGCTCGAATGTACGCTAGGTTGCTCGCCCTCGCCCACGCCGCACGCGGCGGCTCTAAGCCCGTGTGCGCCACCCGACCATCTCAGTGATTGAGGTCGATTATTCGCGAACGATTTTTGCCGATGGCGCTCCGCTAGGGGTTGGCGGCTCGAACCGATTCTCGACGCATTGGCGAACGGGTGTCCAAGCCGTCGCGATCGCGGGGGCCTTGTATGCTGGCCGCGAGATGTCTCGAGGAAGGTCTTCTGTCTGATGCACTATTCCCAGCCAATGGGCTGCATGCGCGGCCCACCCCTTTTTTTGTGGCCGTTCGGGAGGCTCGTCCGCTACGTTAGTGGCGAGTGCGCCGCTGACGACCGAGTAATCGATCGCAGCGAGCGGCGACGCCGTGAACCTCGGCGCTTTAGTTGACACACACTATCGTCTAGACTGGGAGCTAGAGGAAGACCTTCGCCCCCAACTCGCGTCGATTGTTGCCCGACGGTCTCAAATCCTGTCCGTAGCGTTGTTGAGGAGAGACTCGGGGACGGCGGATGTCAGCGTTAAAAGTGCAGAGCTACACGGGGCTTTTGCGCGTTGTCCTGGGTCTGGCCGGGATTCGCCCAATAGTTCGTATCGGCTGCGAGTGGCGAACCTTACGTTGCGGTGATAGCAGGGGGTGATCGTTATGTCGCTGCGTCTTCGTCTTGCCGTACTCGCCAGTGCAGGGTTGATCGCCGCTGGGTACACCGCGTCGCTGGCGTTCGAGCCGCTCTGCTCCGTATTCCGCTCGACACGCCACTACGCGCGTAGGTCGACGGTCCCCCCCACGGCAGCGGTAACGACCACCACGTCGACCACACTCGCAGCTCACCCCTGACCGCGGCTTGTGACGACGACCGGTGGCAATCATGGCAAGGCTGCCAAACAGCCGCCCAAGATGCGCGATAGGATTTCGGCGCTTAGGTACGTTCCCCAATTTATCGCGCTGATTTGGCAGACGAATTGGCGACTGACACTCGCGATGATGGTGCTTCGCATCGCTCGGGCTGCGACACCGCTCGCGACGATGTGGGTGGCGAAGCTCATTATCGATGCCGTAGTCACCGCGCGACAACAGGGTCCGGATTGGCGGCATCTCTGGACGCTCGTCGCGATCGAGATCGGGATTGTGGTGACGGACCAGGCGATATCGCGCGCATCGACGTTGGTCGAGAGCTTGCTCGGCGATCTGTTCACGAACCACGTCAGTGTCCGGATCATGGAGCACGCGGCGACGCTTGATCTCGAGCAATTCGAGAATCCAGAATTCTATGATCTACTAGAGCGCGCACGACAGAACTCTACAGCGCGCCTTAATCTCCTCGGGCAGATCTTAAGCGTCTGCCAGTATGCGCTGACCCTGCTGAGCTTGGGCGGTGCCATCGTCGCGTTCAACCCCTGGCTGCTCGGACTCTTAGTCATTGCTATCTTCCCGAGTTTTATCGGCGAGACCCATTACTCACGCCGCGCCTATTCATTGTTTTACGGTCGCACTGAAGGACGACGCATGCTCGAGTATCTGCGTTACGTCGGTGCCTGCGACAAAACCGCCAAGGAGGTCCAGACGTTTGGCTTGGCCCCTTGGTTGGTCGACCGCTTCCGTTCTATGTCCCAGCTTTTCTATGAAGAAAACAAGGCTCTGGCGATCCAACGCGCCTGGGTCAGTGGCGTACTGCCAATCCTCGGCACGTTCGGCTACTACGTGGCGTACATTCTGATTCTTTCCGATGCGGTCCGCGGACGCATCACGATCGGCACGCTTACCTTCCTCGCATCCTCATTCTCGGGTAGCCGGGCCTACATTCAGAGCATCTTGCAGACCTTTCGTGACATCTATGATCAGACGCTCTATCTCCGAGATCTCTTCTTGTACTTCGAGATTCGACCTGCAATCAGCGATCGGCATGGAGCTCGAGTCGTCCCAGCGCCGATCAGACACGGATTCCTATTCGAGAACGTTGGATTTCGCTACCACAACAGTGATCGCTGGGCCGTCCGCAATATCAACCTGGAGCTCCGCCCGGGCGAGCGGGTCGCTCTCGTCGGCGAGAACGGAGCCGGCAAGACGACTCTGACCAAGCTCTTGACGCGTCTCTATGATCCCACCGAAGGTCGGGTATTGTTGGATGGCGTCGACCTGCGGGAGTACGATATCAAATCGCTCCGCCACGCAATCGGCGTCATATTCCAGGATTTCGTCCGTTACGACTTCCGTTTCGATGAGAACATCGCCGTGGGCGAGATATCTGTCGCCCAGCCGCACCTCAATGACGGCGTGCGGGCGAGCGACCGCGGAGTCTTTGGTCCGATCGCCGTTGCCGCGGAACGTTCGCTCGCTGCGTCGGTGCTTCCACGACTTCCCGCAGGATATCGGCAGGTCCTCGGTCGCCGCTTCGAGGGTGGGGTCGACTTGTCGGGTGGCGAGTGGCAAAAGGTCGCACTGGCTCGGGCGTATATCCGGGACGCCCAGGTTCTCGTGCTCGATGAGCCGACCGCCGCGCTCGACGCACGTGCTGAGTACGAGGTGTTCATTCGGTTTTCCGAACTGACGACAGCGAGGACTGCCGTCCTGATCTCGCATCGGTTCTCTACGGTGCGAATGGCGGATCGAATCGTCGTCCTGAGCGAAGGTAGGGTGCTAGACCAGGGAACGCACAACGAGCTAGTCAGTCGCTCGGGGCTCTACCAGGAGCTGTTCACGATGCAAGCCGCAGGATACAGGTGAAGCGAGCAGCGACGAGATAACCTCGTCGCTGTCTGAGGTGCGTCTTATGGTGCGATCGGCCGCTGCTCCGGCGCTTCATTGGGTTTCGCCCCTTGCAATACGCGCTTGAACTGTGCGATGGCGAGCCGGAACCCGCCGCGTTTCTCCAGCTCTTTGGGAGGGGCGCCCATCGAGGCTCTCATGGCGTTGCTTAAGACGGGGCCAGACGCGAATCCGAGAGCCTTGGCCACCTCATCAACAGTTCTCCTGGGCGTGCGTCCGAACAGCCAGGATGCGTGCAATAGCCGGTGCTGCCGAATGACCTCTTGCGGAGGAGGAAAGCCAGCGTCACGGAGCAACGAGGTCAATTTCTCGCGCTCAATGCCGATTGCCTCCGCGGCTTGGAGCGCGGTCAGTCGCTTCCGTGTTTTACGCGCACTGAGCCGGAAGAGCTCGCGGATTGGCCCGCTTGGCACGAGTGAGTCGAGCTGCGCGCAGACGTCGGTGGCAAAGGCGCTGTCGTGTGTCGAGACCTGCTCTTGTACCACGCTGGCAGCCTTGCCGCTCTCACCAGCTCGAGGTTCCTTTGCCGGTCCCATGGAATCAGCCGAAGGGATTTCGCGCAGCGGAAGCCTGTTTTCACGAGCCGACCCGAGTACGAGCGCTGCCAAAGATTCGTCGATCTCGAGGAACGGTCGAACGGCGTGCCCTGCTCGGACGAAGTCGGCGATATCGTTGTCCGTGAGCGGCCCAATCACAAGTACCGCCGCGTACGAGGAGGCATGCCCATTGTCCCGAGCGGGGCTGCCGCTAAAGTCACGCGCAATTCGATCGGAAGCGGGAAGCCGAGGAGCAGAGCTACCGTTTGTTCCGTTAGAACCGTTCAGTGGTTGCGCCATCGGCAGCGTGGTGGGCTGTTTCGAGTGACACTTCGCAGGCGATACTCAACCTAGGACCCGGTGCCCGGCGAACGAGGCGTTCGGGAGGCGGATGTCTGCCGCTCGCGGCAATCTGTCGCTTGCACGCGTGTTGAAGCGTCGCGAGCACGTGAGACGGTTTCCGAGCCGATCGCCGACGGGCTACTCGATTCAGTCCACTGACTGGACTATTACGCGCTTGGCCCATACTACGACAACGCCAAGTCGTGCCCGTCGTCACAGGACCTGGCGTACGGCGACGGAGTGCGCGTCTCGTTATGCGATAGACCGATGCAGGCGGGCCAAGGCGGCGTCGACGTCGATCATCTGCTGGTTGATGGCGAAAGGCGCCCTGCGGTCGGGAAGTTCAAGGTATGCGAGCACCGCAGCGTCGTCCGCTAGCCATTCCAACACGGCCGTCCACGAGAGGTCTGCGAGCGTGTCGCCCGAAATGCCTGGCTGGCGGTTTCGCGTTCTGGTTCTCGCGGTACGCTTTCTTACGTCACGCATGGTGTCCGAAATTGGTGTATTGCGATCACAACATGAACGCTGAGCAAACGATCACTGCCACTTATGGCGTCGCACGCCAATCGTCAATCAAAGGGATTCACAGAGTGCGTATCGCACATAGGCAAAGCAAGCATCTCGCTGCAATTTCTTTCTAATCCGATGTCGCGTCGAAGACGCCCGGCGTGATCGGCGCCGATCTGCGTGAACTCACCGGTGAAACATTGGGACTCGCACACCATCCTAATCAATCTGCATGCGAACTCGTCTGCATTGCCTCCATAGATAGAAGACGCTTGCCATAGCCAATCTGCGTATTTCACACGCGGCATCGTTACGCCATGAGCAATGGAATGCTCGGGTGCATGATTATTAAGACCTTCTTATCTAAAGGAGGATCGAACACGACTGACATTTCTCATCAGTGCTCGCGACCTTCGATTGCTAAACAGAAATCAGCAGATCGCGGCGGTGAGCGCGAGGGCACGAACAAAGTGGTCGTTGATGCGCCGGCAATGCGACGAGTGCTGAGCAGCGACTAATCGCTACTTGGCAATTGATCGACATTCGATTTTAGGCGGCGGTGCCCCGACGACGCAGGTGTTGCTTAGTGCGTCGTGTCGTCTGTGGGCGGTACGAAATACTCGAGCGGTTTGCCGTATAGTCGCGCAAAGGCCGCGAGCTCGAGGACGTCGACGCGGCGCTCGCCCGACTCGCTGCGCGAGACGAACGACTGCGGCTGTTTGAGCGCCGCAGCCACCTCGTGCTGTGCCAGCTTCGCCTCCTGTCGCGCCTTCTTCAGGAGGCCTAAAAAGCGCCGATATTCGGGCGACCGGAGGTCGGTCAACGGAGCGCAGGGCTGGGCATGAACCCCTGAGCTTGTCTTGCTGTTGGCCAAATGCCATAATAGCAATGCTGTTATGGCATATCCCTTCCATTACGCTGACGCTGCCTCTCCGCTATTGAACCGAGCGGGGACGCGTCGCACAGCGCGAGGAAATTGCAGCGTCGGCAATGGCCGGCCGCAGTCGTCGGAGGGAATGCGGTGCGCGCTTTGGGCAGGTTCCGCGCAGAGTCGACGAGAAGCTCGCGCATGACGTGTACGCTACGCTCGATCCGACTGACCACGCCGTCCACATCACGCCGCTCTATTCGGACGCTCTCCACGTGTCCAGTTGCGAGGCCGACGCAGTGCGCCTCGTACCACGCGGTCTCCGGTGGGGCGAGAACTTTCGGAAAAGGAAAGCTTTGGCGTTCGAGCCAGAGCGCGTACAGGGCTAGCTGCTCCAAGTCCGCCGCTCCAACCCCCGTTTTCCATTCGACGATCACCCATTCCGGTGTGATCCCCTCGCCCAAGGATCGCTTTGGCGGGCGGTACGCGAGGTCCGGCGCGGCGTACAACGGCACATCTGCTGCGCGTACGCTCTCAGGGCGCTCGGGAGCAATGATCTCGGTCTCGCCGCGGAGGCGCGAGAGCTCGTTCCAAACTGGATCTTCAACCAGGGCGGCGAGGCACCGCGAGAGGCGTCGAGAGAGCCGGCGCAACCGGTCTGGCTCAACGGGCTCGCCATACCGAATATCACGGAGGAGGCGGCCGATTGTCGGACCGCAGGGCGCGTGCTCTCGATGACAGTGGGAAAAGACCCAGAGCGCGTTGAGCTCCGCACGCGAACGCCGCTCAAGCTCTTGAAGCGCGGGGCGCGGCAGACCCAGACGACAAGCCCGCGCCAGGTCGCGGGCGCGCGCGTGGACCACATTGCCGAGCGCCGCCTCAAGATCGACGAGCTGATTGAGAGAGGCGGCCGCCGCGGCGTCGGCCGAGGGGTTCGGTCCCTTCGCCTCATTCGACAGATAGTACCGATAGTAGTAGCGCCGCGCGCACGCTCGAAGCGTGGCATCACGTGCATGCGACCAACTGAACTGTGGCTGCGTGCGACGTGCAAGGAAAGTCCGGGCTCCGGCCATACTCACCGTCCGAGAGGGCGCGGTTGCTCGCCGGCGTTGGCGGCGCATCCGCGTCACGGAGATGCAGTGGTGGAGCGCGAACGACCCGAGACATGGCGGTGGCCGTCTGCCGCAGCTCGAGCATTCCGCAGTGTCAAATCGGGGCCGTGTCCGCATCTCCCAAGCTGGGGGAGTCAGGCAGCCCTCGACACACCGAGGCGCTCTTCCCCGTCTACAACGCGCGATGGCCCGGCGCGAGAAGAAGCTCCAGGGTTTCGCTGGAACAGGTTGCATGCGGATACCGGATGGCACGTTGGTTCAAAGCCTAGCGCGAGCGCAGAACGGTGAACGCTCCGGCGCGGAGGCCCTACTCATCTCACTCTATCCAGCCATTTCGCGATTCTTGTCCCGACGCTTCGGGCGAGATACCCGCACCGCCGGCATCGTCGAGGATCTTGTTCAAGAATCGATGCTGAGAGTGGCGCAGCAAATGGACCGGTGTAACGCGCACGCTGACGGGCAGGTTGTGGTCTGGGCGTTAACCGTGGCTCGGCGGGTCGCGCTCGAGCACTTCCGTAACTGGCGGTCAGGGATCGCGCTCGCCGCGGCTTCCATTCAACTTCGCCCCGAGTTTCTGCCAACACCGCAGGAGGAGGCCAACGAACACGCGGATCTCACCGGTGAGACTGAGAAGCCATCGGTCGCCGTCCTGCTATCGCGATTTGCCGTCGAGGCGCAGAACGAACTTCCTGAAGCGACGATGGACGTCATCTGGGCCCGGCTCATGGAAGAGGCCTCATGGCGAGAGATTGGGTCGCGCCTAGGACTGACGGAGACCGCGGTCAAGAAGCGCTATCAACGCGCCCAAGACGATGTGCGACGCACAGTGCTCGATCGAGTGGCGCACTTGCCGGACCCCGATCGTGTCCGCGTGGAAGCGTATCTGAATCGGATTGGCGCGTGACCACGAATGGGTGATCGCTCAGAAAAGCCCGAACCCGGATCGCAGACTCAGCACGATGGCGGCGAGTCGTCGGATGCGCGACGCTCACCTGCGGGTCCAGCCAGCTTGCCGGGGCACTCCGCGCGCGCATTCCCAGCGCTTGAGTTTCTGTACGATGTCCTCCGGGAACGGCGTCGGCGACTTGTGGCTCCCCTCCGTGCCGACGAGGTAGCGGACGCCATCGTTCATGTCGGCCGCTTCGGTGTGAACCACTGTCCCGCGATCCACAAGGGGGTCGACAAAGCGGTCGTTGTGTGGGAGAGGCGGCAGAAGACGGGCGATTCGGGTACGTCAGCCTGACCTCCGGCGCAAGTGGGAGGCCAAGTGGTCCGTTCTCAACGACGGTGGAAAACTCCACCGTTTCCCACACGGGTTCACTTCTCTCGGATTCTTGCCCGGCCGCTAGGTAATCCAGGGCTGGGTCGTTGTCGACCCTGGCTTTTGCCACGACGCGCGCGGCGCACTAAGGGGTCCCGCCCACTCGCGCGGCAGTTCTCACGTGAATGGAGAATCCGTGAGAGCGCAGGCGGGCGAGGAGCAGTATCCGCCAGCCGAGCGCGTAGCCGTCGCTGCAGACTTGCCCCCTCGAGTCGTGTACGAAGCCCGCATCGAGATTCGGGGGTTCCCAGAAGATGCGGCACTGGCGGCGGTCAAGTTCCGCGCATTCCTGCGTCGTTTTCTGAAACCCGCAGGGCTGACAATCAAGATCACCGACGAGCATAATCGTCTCGAACGCACCCGCACGTAGTCCTGTGGGCGCTGCTCCGAGCAGTCTTTTACTGAGCGGATCATTCCGCGGTCAGCATTCGTGCACATCGTGTCAGAAATCTGCCCTTACGCCTGCGTGGTGCACGTGTGACTATATCGGCGTGGGAATGACAGAGTTCGGATACGCCGTCGCGTTGGTGATCCAGTCTGCGGGAGCGAGAACAGCCAATTGCGATCACGCAGTGGCTCCGCCAATAATGGTCAGCTGAGCCCGTAACCAGTGGCTTCGCAGCGCACCATCTATCTCCCGCCGCAATTCAGTCTGAACCGACGTGTCTCCCAGAGCTGGATCCGTCAACTGCTGCGACCATCCTTCTCAGGGCAAGCGTCAGTTCGTTCGTTAAATGGCAAGAAGAGATCGGGCGAGCTCCTCACCGAACCGGATGGGCGCACGACGATCGTGCTGCCGTCTCGTCTGCAAACGCCTCGTGAGACAGCGGACGCGGTGCTCGTTGTGCCCACGGCTCGAGCGGCGAGCAGCGAAGCAGAGAGTCGTCAGCATGGGAGTGCGGTCCGGTGGCTTCGACCAAAAGCGAGGTCCTGGCCGATCCAAGACCCTACGCGCTGGGCAGAGCGCTGCGAGAAAGTCCTGAACTCGTGGCAGGGGCAGTTCACGTTCCGACAGGAGATTCCGAACGACCCGAATAGCTCTGGCCTGCGTCCGCCACAGATTGGAGCGGCCTATGCGGCACTCGCTCACTGGACGATTTCGGGCGACCCAGCGACGGTCGTCATGCCGACCGGCACCGGCAAAACCGAAACCATGCTCGCGCTACTCGTGTCGGAACGCTTCCGCCGCCTCTTGGTCGTCGTCCCAACGTCAGCGCTTCGCGGCCAGATTGCCGATAAGTTCGTGAACCTCGGTCTGCTCAAAGCCCTGAATGTTCTCGGCGCGCACGCGCTTTACCCGGTCGTCGGACTATTGGCGAATCGTCCGCGAACGCCCGATGACGCCCGTGCCTTCTTCAGCTGCTGCAATGTGGTGGTGACGACGATGAGCGTCGCCGGTGGGTGCAGTCCTGAGGTTCAGGAGGCAATCGTCGAGTCGTGCAGCCACCTCTTCATCGACGAGGCCCATCACATCACCGCTCCGACGTGGGAGCAGTTTCGGCGTCGGTTTGACGGTCGCCCCACGCTGCAGTTCACGGCCACGCCGTTTCGGAGCGACGGGCGACACGTGGACGGGAAAGCGATCTACAGCTATCCACTGCGTAAGGCGCAGGCAGAGGGGTACTTCCGAACGATCACCTTCCGGCCCGTTGACGAATTCGATCAGGAATTGGCCGACAAGGCCATCGCGGCCGCGGCAGTCGCGCAACTGGAGCGTGACCGGGCGCAAGGATTGACTCACATCGTCATGGCGAGGACGGCAACGATCGAACGGGCCAAGGCCATTCACGGGCTGTACCAAACCATCGCGGCCGCCCACAATCCTGTTCTTGTCCATAGTCGGCTCTCGGCCACCGAGCGCCGCGACGCCCTCCGACGACTTCGGCAGAGTGAGGCGGGCGTTGTGGTGTGCGTCGATATGTTGGGCGAAGGATTCGATCTCCCCGAGCTCAAGATCGCCGCGCTACACGACGTCCATAAGAGTCTCGCTATCACACTCCAATTCACGGGGCGGTTCACGCGCTCGCGAAGTGACATTGGCTCCGCGACCATGATCGCCAATATCGGAAGCGCGTCGGTTCAAGACTCCTTGCGCGCCCTCTACGCTGAGGATGCCGACTGGAATGTGGTGCTGCAACAGCTCAACGAGGGGGCGGTCGGCAAGCAGGCCGAGGCAGCCCAATTCTTTGGCGCGTTCGCGGCGCCATCGCGGGACATTCCGATCCAGAATGTCTTACCGAAAATGAGCACCGTGGTCTACCGCACCAAGTGCCCGGTGTGGCATCCGGAGGCCATTCCGGAAGAAGTCGGCGATGGCTACGTGTATTCATCGCCGCAAGTCAATCAACGCGATCGCGTCGCGGTGTTCGTTGTGCGAACCCTGGTGCCAATTGCCTGGGGCGCGATCCGTGACTTCCAGGATCTTCGCTGGGACCTGTATCTGCTGCACTGGGATCAGGCGCGGCATCTCCTCTTCATCCACTGCTCAACGAACGAGGGCGTATTCCGAGAGCTGGCCGAGGCCGTTGCGGGTCCGGACGCAGCCTTGATCCATGGTGAGACCGTCTATCGTGCCATGCACGATATCACGCGCTTGATCTTTCTCAATCTCGGCTTGAGCCATGCGGTCAATCGCATGGTGCGATTCACCATGTATGCGGGCCCCGATGTGTATGAAGGGCTCACTGAAGCGGCGTATCAGAACAGGATCAAAACGAACGTGTTTGGACGCGGGTATCGAGGCGGACATCGGGTCTCGATCGGCGCGTCGCAGCGTGGCCGCATCTGGTCGCATCAGGCGGCGCGCTCGATTCCCGAATGGGTCGACTGGTGCCACGGCGTCGGAGCCAAGCTGCTCGACGAATCGATATCATTTGGGCAGATTCTAAAGGGGGCGATGGTCCCGAAGATCCTGTCCGCGCGCCCGGATCTGGTTCCCCTGGCAATCGAATGGCCGGATGACCTCTTTCTCCGCCCCGAAGACTCGTTGCAACTCGATATTGGCGGCGATCGCGTGCCCTTCTTCGAGGTCGGCCTCGAGCTGGTGGATCACACGCCCGATCAGCCGATTCGATTTCGCGTCTTCGGTGAGCACTGGAATGCGGAGTACGAAATCGTATTCAAACAAGATGAGGTTGAGTATCGCCCCGTAGGCGCCCTCGACCCGCAGTTGATCTCCTTTCGCACGAAGCGCTCGCTCTCCCAGTGGTTTGAGGATTACCCGCCAACTGTGTACTTCGAGAAGAGCGCCTTGCTCATCGGCAAACTCCTATACCGGCAGGAGAACGCATCGCTCGTGCCCTTCGACCCGGCTCGCGTAATCACGTGGGATTGGACGGGCGTCGACATCACGAAAGAGTCGCAGAAATCCACGAAGCGGCCAGATTCAATCCAGCGACGGGTGATCGAAACCCTCGCGAGGCGTCAGGACCAACCCTACGCACTCCTCTTCGACGACGACGCGTCAGGCGAGGCCGCCGATATCGTGGCCATGCGCACCACCGACACGGAACTGATCGTCGAGTTATACCATTGTAAGTTCTCGAAAAAGAAGGACGCCGGCGCCCGGTTGATCGATTTGTACGAGGTCTGCGGCCAGGCGCAACGCAGCGTCCGATGGAAGGAGGATCCGGAACGTCTCATCGGTCACTTGGCACGACGGGATCAGTACCGCGTCAAGGGGGGAGGTGCGAGCCGATTCGAGCGAGGCGATACCAACCTACTTCGTGCACTGCGCGACCAGACGCGACGCCTGTCGCCACGGTTCACCGTGTTTGTCGTGCAGCCAGGGCTTTCGCGGGGACAGCTCGACTCCGATCACCTTGAGCTCCTCGCGGCGACCGAGCTCTTTCTCAAGGAGACCTTGGCCGTCAACTTTCAAGTGATCGCCAGTCCGTGAGACTCTCGTTGGTCACGCGACCATGACGCACCACTCGATGACCCCTCCTTCACGCCGACCGTCCCCCAAACCGATCACGCTGCCGCCGGATGGCGAGCAGATGGTCGGCATGTCCGTGGAGCAGCTGGCGGCACTGTACGTGGTCGACAGCATCAAGGGATTCGGACCGCAGAAGTTCAAGCAGCTGCACGCCGAGGGTATCCGGACGACCGATGTCGCTCTGGACCCGCGGTTGATCGACCTCAAGGGGAAACGAGGCGACTGGTTCCGAAGCCAGCTTCGGACCATGCCCGCGAAGACCCGCGACGAATGCCGCACGCGCGCGACGAGGCAGATCTATGCCGCGTATCAAGCCCGCGGGATGATCCTGAGCTACGATAGTCCTCACTATCCGAAGTCGTTGTACATGAGCAACAACCCGAGCGCCATTCTTTACGTACGCGGGAGCCCTGCTGTTCTCGATGACCAGCGTGCTGTCGCCTGCGTCGGGTCGCGAGGAGTCCGCCCACCGTACGATGCCCTTCACGCCGAGTTTGCCAGGGCGGCGTGTGGAGCGGGATTCGCGGTCGTTTCAGGCTTTGCATTGGGCGCTGACACCCTCGGGCATCGTGCGGCGCGAGCGGTGGCAGGGCGCACGATCTGCTGCATGCCGGGGGGTCTCGATCGCCCATTTCCGCCCGAGAACAAGCCGCTCTGGGAAGATCTCCTCCAGTACGACGGCGCCGTGTTCGTGAGTGAGTATCCTTTCGGTACTGGCGCATCGGCATTGACACTCCGCAAGCGCAACAAGCTGATCGTCGCCTTCGCCCGTGGGGTTGTGATTAGCCAATCGAGCGAGAGTGGCGGCGCGATGAACGCGTATCGATTTGCGCGTGAGCAACACAAGCCCGTCGCGACCTTCGCTGCCGACGCCACCGACGCGACGTCGGGCAATCAATTGATTGAGGCGGATCGCGAATCGCGCGATGCGGTGTTTTCCGCGTCTGCCCCAACCGACCAGGACTACCTTCGGTGGCTCGAGCTCCTTTCCTCTTCGACCTAGACGGGACGCTCTGTGATAGCCGTCCATGGTACGCTCAGGTTCTCGGCGCCTGTGGTGCAAGACGAACCGACGCTCTGCGCCAGCTCCAAGAGGGCTCGACCCCCTTTGGTCTTGCTGAAGCACTCGGCATAAGCCGCGGCCGGTTCATGGATTCCTGCGCGGAAGCAATCGAGGGTTTGCCGTTGTTTCCTGGCGTCACGGAGACCCTGGAAACCTTGGTCACGCGAGAGGTACCCCTCGGGCTCGTCACTAATCTCGCGCCTCGGCTCGTGAATCTCGTGCTGGAAGGCCACCATCTCCAGGACTTCTTCCGCACCGTTGTCCCCGGGCGACGGGGCGTTCCGCCGAAACCGCATCCGGCATCACTGCGACGCGCCTTGCGTCACCTGGACGTTCGGCCGTCAGAGGAGATTTTCTACGCTGGCGACACGGACGATGACGGCCGCGCGGCGTGCGCGGCGGGCATTTCGTTCGCCTGGGTATCATACGGATACGGTACTGAGCGGCCGGCATCCGCCGCCGCGACGCTGCATCGTTTTGCCGACGTGCTCGACTTGTGAGTCAGCCGCGGCGGCGCTTCCTCTATAAGATCTGGAGTGGCTACGACGGGTTCAGCCCGAGCGAGATCCCACGTCGGATGGACGACCACGACCGACTCAGGCTCGGTTGGTCGCGATATATCGACGTCCTCGAGCTAGGGTCGGAAGTCTGGATCTACTTTCACGGACCCGGCGTCAAAGTCTCCGGGGTGTACGCGAAAGGCTTCGTCTCCGCCATCGACGACAAGAAACTTCGCGTCCACGTGCGCGTTCGCGAACACTCCAAGGCGGACCCGCTCGACGACAACGGCACGAGGGATCAAATTGTCGACGCTGTCGCGCAACGCGGACGGCAAGTCTTCTTTTTGCCCGACGCGGTCCTTCCTCCCGTACCGGACTGCACCCTCGACGCGTGCCATCGGCGGCACTGCGACGGCTGCACGCGATGGCAATCCATCCCGAGGATCGGGGCGGATGCGCTCGCGGATCCGAGCCGGCTACCCAGCTCGCTTGCGGACTTCGTTCCCGCGTACTGGGTGGTGCCGCGACGGTGCTTTCTCTGGTACGACAGACTCCCGCTCGCGCCAACCAAACAGGCCGGTTCCGACATGTTCTTGCGCTTTAAGGCGGGTGAGGGGCGGCTGGCCTATCCTCTAGCGTTGGGCCTGTACGAGGCCCTGGTGGCTCGCGGCGAGGTGGAGTTCGACCGGATCGTGCCGATCCCCCTGTCACCCGACAAGATCGCCGCCAAGGAACTGAATCGGACCATGGCGCTGGCGCGTGAGCTCGCCCGCTTGCTCGGCACACGCGTCGGGGATTTTCTGTCTCTCAAGACGGCGATGTCGAAGCGATTGCTCCGGAACTCGGGCATGTCGATCGGTTGGTTTGAGCATTACTACGAGAACGCGCTCGAGGTCGACGAGCGGATCACGCAGTGCAAGCGAGTGCTCTTGATCGATGATGTCTGCGACCACGGCAGTACCATTCGTTGCGCGGTCCGTCGGATTCGCGTTGTCCATCCCGAGATCGAGATCGTCGCGGCAACGGCTGGACAGATGATCATCAAGGAGGCCGTGCGCGACCCCGCCGAGCTCGCGGCCGGCGAGTTATAGCGACCGTCCCCCGTCTTCTATGGCCTGATCACGTGGGCAAACGAGGCTCGGGTGGCGAACGTCGCGGCGCCCAAGGCCTGGCGGCATTCGCGTTGTCCGAAGCGAAGCGTGCTGCGGCCGCCGGCGCATTCGCTGAGGCCCTCGAGTGGCTCGCCCAAGCGAAGGCAACGACCGACGAAGGCGCGATGCTCGAGGCGGAGGTTCGCTATCGTCTCGGCGCGAAGCTGACGAGCGAAGGCCAGATCGGAGAGGCCGAAGAACAGTTTTCACGAGTCGCTAGCGGCCGATTCGGCCCGGCGACTCTGGCGCGCGAACGCGTCACCCTTCTGCGCGCGCGAGCGGCCAGTGTCAGGCATCTTGCTTCCATCCGATCACGCTTTGGCGTTGCGTGTCCCAAGTGTGATGGCAAGGGCCTCTATGCGATCGCGACGTGTCGCCACCAGCTCGCACCGATCCCTAAGGCTACCAAGCTTGACGCATTGCTGCTTGCCCCATCCGTCGCTGGCGTCTATGCCGCCTCGGCATATCGATCGGGCTGGGATCCCAATAAGGACGATGCGCTCAGTACCCTCATGCGGATTGAAAAACGGCGACTCGACGAACCCGCGATGCGGCTGCTGGGAGCGCTGCTCGCGGACTTCGTTGCGACACAGACGCCACTGTGGCCGTCGCTCGATGCCGTTGTCCCCGTGCCCACGTCACGAGAGCGTGAGGCTCGCCGTGGCGGTGCGCTCCCGCTGGCCCTCGCGCAAGGTCTTCGCGACCATCTGGCAATTCCGCTTCGAGAGTCGATCGTCCAAGTCGCATCACATCTCGATCACACCAAGGCCCATGGCACCGAACGACGAGAAACGCTGACGCGCGCATGGAAGACGAAACACGACGAAGCACTCAGTGGAAGAACGGTCCTTGTTGTGGACGACATTCTGACTACCGGAACGACGTTGTCCGTTGCCGCCGAACTTCTCTTGAGCGACGGCATCGAGCGCGCCTTCGGTGTTACGCTCATGCACACAGAACGAAGTTCGCCATGAGCCTCGGCACGTGAAGCAGGAGTAGAGAAGAGAGGTCGATGCCGCGAGGAGGCCACGGGCTCCGCCCGTCCGTCTACGCAGATGCGGCAGAACCTCCAGCCGGCCGCGCGTTGCCGCCGATGCCGAACGTTTTGCTGATGATATCCGCGACGAGCTCTCTCGGAACGCGCTCATCGTGCGCCAGCGCGGCGAGGAACCGAGCCACCGTTGGATTGAATGCCACAAGGATCGCTTGCCACGTCTCGACGTCGGCGAACAACGTTTGCGCACGCTCAATCGGATAAGCGGCGATGAATCCGGCCAGAAATCGCGCCCAGCCTCGCGCGACCGCTTCATCGGCCTTGCGGGCCATGAATAGCACATCGCTTGGGGGTTTAGCTCCGTCACCGTCTTTTACCGTCGTGATCACTTCCGCCGCTGTGACGAACCCGCCCCAAATTTGGGTGAGGAAAGCTCGGTATTCCGGTGGGATCGCGAGCTGATCGGCGAGTGCCAACGCTTTCAAGACGTCAGCACTCGGCGCCGCTTCATTCGGTAGGACCGGCGGATCGCCCTTGCCCGTCAGCAACCACTCGACGGTAGTCCCTGACGCCTGCGCGATCTGGTAGAGGAAATCACCGCGCGGCTTTCGGACCTTTCCGCTCAACACCCGGCTCAAGGTGGGGCGATCAACACCCCAAGCGAGCGCTGCTACGCTGGTCTTGCCGCCCTGCAGCTGGTCAACGAGCCGTTGCAGGCGGCTGGCCATAGTTGCCGGGACATTGCCCCTTGCGCGACTTTGCCGTCGTTCGCTATTCTCACTCAATAATTGCACACCTCGTTAGTGCAGTTTTGCACGCGGCAACCGTGCATTTTTGCACAGAGAGAATATCACCTTAGTACGCGCTTGGCAATCCCATGCGCGTTGGGCAGGATGCGAGGATCGCGGGCATGGGCGAAATCAAAACGCTGCCGACCGACAACCTTTACAAGTTCGGCACGGTGGCCGGCATTGGTTTGGCGGGGTTCTGCTTCCTACGGCTTGTTGCGTCGGGTGGGCCGAGCGTGCACCAGGACTGGCTGTTGTGGGGTGGATTGGGTTTGGGTAGCGCCGTAGGCATCACCAGCGGCTTCTTGTGGCTGACCCGAACGCAGAAGTACCAGGACCTGCGTGAACGCGGTGACGCGACCCCCGATGCGCGTAGGGCTCAAACGGTGCCAGTCGCTGACGAGTTGGACTCCAACGCTCGGTGCGCCACGCCGGCACACGTCATGGCACCCAACACGGACGTGGGATTGCCGGATCTACCGGCGTTCTATGAAACCACGATACAAAATGGCTTCGGCGTCATCCCACACTTTTATTGGGCCCGTCGTGTGAACGGAAAGGCAGTACTCGAGATCTGGTTCTATGCCGTTAATGTCACCGACAATGCGATCCCGGTAAGCCTCGTCTCAATTCCCGACTTTCGCGTGACCACGCGGCCCGGCTCAGAACCGATCGTCTTCGAAGGTGAGATCCAGAATGCAAAGACGGGCCTGCGCATTGGTCCCCGCCGCTACAAGCTCATTCGGATCACCCATCAGTTGAGCGCTGAGCGCGTTGAGGAATTTCGGCAGGCGAGAACTGTTACTGACAACAGCGCGAGTCTCACGATCGCGATCGATGGGGTCCGCCCACCGTTGCCATACGTTATTTCCAATCTCGCCATCATCGGATCAATCGACCTGTCGGACGCGCGCCGGGACTTCGCGGCGTAACTCGATCGGGTCGCAGAGCCCGTAACCGGCAGCATTGTCGTCATGAGGAGCCTGCGCGATACCTCAAAGTCGGCTGCTATTCCTCATCCCAAGGCGCCTTATGCACAGCTGGACTGAGGGTGCTGACGCCGAATCATGCCGACAGGACGGCTAATTGAGCGCGCCCATTGATTGGACGAGCGCCGAACGCAACACATGCATCCGTGTGGTCACGGGCGGCAGTGGAGATACGGACGCATAGTATTCGGCGAGCGCTCGGCTAATGCTTTCGAAATCTTCATCCGATACAGCTGTGCGGAATGCGCTCACGATCTCCGCGTACTTTCTTAACGAAGCATCGCTGGACTCTTGATCAACCGACATCGAGCGCCCCCAATACCAGAGTCGAATCGCGTACCCCTGAATGTTACTCCGTCCCTGAAACTCATGACAGTACGTTGTCGCGCCGTGCTTAAAGCGCTCGCCACGCGGGCCGATCAGTCACTCCCTTCGATCCGACGCCAGGGAGTAGATCATCGTTGCCCCTGCCTCTAGCGAGCGAACCTCTGGTCCGCACGCGCTCGTTCAATCGTAGGCCGAACGACCTATGATTGAACTGCCGTCGCCTCAGGCGTGCCAGTGCGCACTGATAGCGCCATTGTATTGGGCCGTCTTCCCGTTCGACCAATCAGGCACTTTTCTGACACGATGGTCACCATTCGTGACGCGTCATCCGCGTTCGATGCAGCACATCGACGCGTGGAAGTTCAATCGGCTTGACAATAGAGACGATCCTTCCCAAGGTCTCTGTCCATGTCGGTCGCGAGCTGTGGGCAATTAGGACCATCACGCAAGCTGCGCAGTGCTTCGCGCGGAGCAGAAGACGCGAAGCGAGCGCCCGGCGCGTATCTCTCATTGTTGCTCGCGGCCGTCTGGGTACAGGCGGTGAGCGCGCAGGAAGTGCCATCGCAAGGTACTAGCGGACTGCCTTCATTTGCGTCTGACAGTGTCGTCCTTCGTGTCGCCGTTCCGGCGGAGTACGATCGCAGTCCCGCGAGTGTGGCACTCGTAGGGTTGCTGATCAAGACTCTACCACCGATTCAGGATTCGCTGCCGCACGACGTCACCTATCATCAATTCATTCTCGATCGCTATAACATCTCGATTGGTACGAGCGCGAAACGCCAAAAGCAGGACTTGCCGGAGACCTTCGATTCCCTCTCGAAGGCCATCGCCCATCTCAATGGTCTCGATAATCGCACCAACAATCTGCCTGCGGGGCGAATCTTACGGCCTGCGGTCCCGCCCAAAGCGAGTTGGATGTGGGACAAGACCGTGCCAGCGAGTTACGGTGTTCAAACGCTGTCAGCTCGTGTGACCGAAGGCGCCGGAACCGCCCTGCCGCCGGGGCCCGCGAAACTGGCACCGATTCCTATGCTGGATTCCGGATTTGCCGTCATTGCCGGGGCGACTGCCACACCGGCGCGGGAGCGCGTTCTCTTCCTCACTGTGTCCGTTGACCAGGCGGCCGCGCTTATCCAACAAGCGGCCCCTCTGTTCGCGCAAGGTCGCGGTCGGGTGTTGAATGCCCCACTTCGTTTTTCATACGGCGAGTTGACCGCAGCAGAGGCGGGCGCGGTGGGTGCGGGAGTTGTCACATCATCATTGGCCGACAGCATCCGCGCGCGGCTTGCGGCGCCAATCCGGCAACATGTACCACTGATAGTCGTCGAATCCGCGTGGCCAGATGCACCTACGGCAGACACCTCATGTCGCCGCGTATTCTCCATCCTCGACACACTCCGCGTGCGGTGGGGACTCGGGCCTGCGACTGAGCGTGCATGCGCTGCAGGCGACTACCACGATCCCCTGTACACGCATAGCGCGCTGGTGGCTGCGTCGCTCCACTCCGTCGAGGGATTGGCACCGCCGGGCGTCGTTGACGTCGCCATCATCCCGATGTCCCGCGATCAAGGGGCCGCCCCCTTGCTGCGCGAATTGATTCGCGTGTCGGAAATCCTGAGTGACAAGGTCGCGGTGCTCAAAGACTCGTTGCGGCTTCGCGACTCCGTGATGGCGATCTGCCAGTTGAACGTCGGACTGGAGCGGACATTTCCGCGGTGTGTGGCAGCGCTCCCAATCGACACGTCCCGCACGAGGGTTGCCAACGACATCGCGACGAGTTTCGTCAAGTCGCTTCCAGATCGCATTGCCCAGATTCCGGGTACGCACGATTTCGAGAGTGGCAGCATGATTCTCTCCGACCTCTTCCCGGTCTTGGCCGCCTATACCCTCGTGCGGGAGACTGGCGCCTTTGTCAGCACGTCGTGGATCGTGCCCTCCCTAATCGGATCCCAATTCTTGCCGGTTACCGCGACCCCGACTGTGTTACTGGCTGCCGCGACAGGCAATGACAACCGCGTCGTCAACACCAATGAGGCACCCATCGAATTCGCTCGCTGGAGCGTGACGACGAAGCAGGTCCTCGCCGTCATGGACCAGGATTCTGTTGGCGGGCGCGCGTGCAAGTCCTCGATGGTCGATTCGACGCCGAGTTTGTTGCTCACCACGAATGTGGTGGGCTTCGATGGCGACATTGACCGGAACGAGTGCGGCACGAGCTTCTCCACGCCGCGGGTCGCCTGGTTACTGGCGGCGGATGAAGCCACGCGCCCCGGGCCGCTGCCTATTGCCAACTGGGCGGGGCTTCTCTCCGGACGATTGCTGATCGCACGGTCTGGGACGAGAGACTCGCTTCGCTTGGTGCATCTCGATCCGCTGCGATTTCTCCGCCCACGGCAATCGTCACCCGCCACTGTGCAGAAGCCCGCGACAACCCCTCCGTCTCCCTAGCTCGTGCGCTCGCACGCGCATATGAGCTACGCCGCAAAGCGACCCAGAACGTCTCCTTTTCCGGAACTCTGATCGACTATGTACCGACGAATATTCCGCTTCGGCGCCGCCGGCCTCATGCTCGCGATCGCGGGACGAGCGGTGGCCCAGCAGGACACGACCCTACACGATCCGGCTCATGCATCGACGCCGGTAGACTCTGCGAAGCAGAAGGAGAAACCAGAGAAACCAGAGAAACCAGAGAAACCAAAGAAGACGATCGCGTCTTCGAAGGCCAACGTTGGGACACCAATCATCACGGCGGCGGCATTGCGCCGCGCGTGCCTCGAGGTGGTCCAGGAAGCGCCTGACACCAACAGTCCGCTGTATTCGTTCTGCAAATTGGATGCACCGAGCGCAGTAGGCGCGACGGTATGGGACAATCTCCAGCAACCATCACTGCCAGACCTGCCGGCGATCGAGGCTGCCGGTGCGAAGTTGTCAGACGCTAGGTGGGCGTATTACCGCACCAATAGCGCGGCCTTCGAAGGTTCGTTTGCGACGCTCTCGGTATTCACCGCAGGAGCTCCGACTGGTCCCGACGCAAGCGCGATTCTCTGGGGGTTGACGGACTTTCTCGTAGGCCGCGCCGAGACTCAACTGCGTACCGTTGTTTTAGTTCGCGTGACTAAGGCCATCTGCGGCGACGACCGTTTGGGGCCGCTGCTGATCAACACTTGCGGGTTACTTGGACAGGCGGAAGCTGCAACGACGGTCGTGCCGGGCGCGGCCGCGTTGCGGGAGGCGGTTCGGAATGACTTGCGGAGTTTGCCGGCCGGCGCGATCGGACTCGCGCTCGAGCGAGCGCCCAAGGGGACCGATCCGACCGTGGTGGATGGCGCGCTCGTGGCACGGTATGCGGCGTCATTTCTGAGCGACGTGCTTGGCGGACGCGATCCCTCAGATGCACTTCGCCGCTTGATTCTCATAAATCCTCGACCAAGCGTCGCCATTCCGTGGTCGGCTCAAGCCACACCGGCCGCCGTCCATCTCTATTCGGCCGCACTTCTGCTTGCTTCGCTCGCGGCCGATCGGCCCAGCTTGGTCACTAGTTGGCCAACCATGTCCCTCGCGGGAAATTACGGCCTCAAAGCCTACATGTTGAACTTGACGTATGGGCGCCCCTTCCGTGTCCTCAGCGACAGCGAACGCGTTCAATCGGCGTGCGTCATCACGACATGCGACGATCTCGATCGGTTGGCGGGAGTGGCTTCGACCGTGTCTAGAGTCGTTGATACGCTGCGCGTCTTGCGTGACTCGTTGCTGGGAAAAGCAGGCTCGAAGGACCAGACAGCCACCGCTGTCCGCACAATCGATGGAGCCGTGCGACTCGTCCGGGTCGCCATTGACCTGGATCCCGATCGTCGCAGCTATGGTCGGGTCGAGGCATCGCTGGCCATCCTTTCCGTAATCTCTCGCGATCTCGCGGCGCAGAACTATGCGGCCGCGACATTACAGGGAATCGCGCTCATTGATTCGGTTGGCCTCCAGAACGACCTCTCGCCTCGGACGATTCGCGTGCTGTCGTTCGCCTCCGACGTCGCGCAAGCAACGGATGCCAATGGGGTCAACACGGCGTTGGAGCATTTCGCCTCTCCCGCCGGCACGTATCTCGCGAAGCGGGCGCCCACGCAAGGCTGGTACTTCTTTGTGAACGCATACGCCGGCGCCGCGGCCGGACAAGAGCGGGTCTGTGGGCTCGCCGTGCGATGTGGCTCGCCCGCAACCTTTGCCGGCGCGTACGTCCCTATTGGCGTGGAGGGCGGCCACTCCATTAGTTGGCCCGGGTTGTCGTGGTTCGTGCAGTCGATCGGAGTGTTCGTTCAGGCGATCGATGTCGGCGCGCTAGCCTCCTGGCGGATTCACACTGCGGACACGATCAGCACGGGGCCCAAAGTCGGTTTCGGGCAAGTGTTCGCGCCTGGCGCGCACCTCGTTTTTGGCTTACACGATCTCCCGATCTCCATGGGATTCGGCGTGAGTGCGGCGCCGAACCTGCGACAGGTCGAGACGAAAGGCGTGACCCAACAGCGCGATGTCTTCCGGCCATTCTCCGCATTCTTGGCCGTCGACATTCCGCTCTTTCCGTAATGTTTGAGCCAACGCCAGCGCGCACCGCGTCTTTGATGCCGAAGCGTGACTCGAACAGCTACACACTTGAGGTCTGGCCGTAGCCGCTCGTCGTGCGCTGCATGATAGCAAACCGAGCATCGTCGAGTCGCGCAATGGTGGTCGCATCCGTCGTTTCCCAGAGTTGCGGATCCAGAAGATGCAAATGAGAGCGATCACCCGCATGCGCAAGGCATTCCGCGAACAGTGCGAGGTCTTCCGGATTTCCGTTTCTGCGAGCAACGCGAGCACCAACCTGAATGACCATGGGCCGCAGGTCGGGGTGCTTGGCCCAGGTGTCCAGTTGACTCCTGACGTACCAACGCTCAGGTCTCGTCGTCATCACGATATCAACCCACTGGTCCAAATCCTCGTCGGTCGGGAATATTTGGACTCGAACAATGGACTCGAGATGTTGCGCGAGATGCATCCGTGCCCAGGTCGCGTACCCTCGTTGGCGGCAGAAGTAGGCAACCGCTCCACGATCGCTGGACTGCAGTTCATCGATGTATGGCACCAGTGCATCGAGATGCTCTCGGCGGAGTTGCGACTGGTCGCCGGCCATGGGCTGAAGGAAACGCATCACCCAATGCCATACTGAGGGCCGGTGAACGCCGTTTCGCATCGCCGTCTCGAACATTCTGAGCGTCGAGGGTAGGGCGACCGCGAAGGCCGCGGCAGTCCAGATCGGCGAGCCCTTAAGTGTCGACCAGTGCGCCGTGAGTACGGCTTCCGCATCGATGATCGGAATGCGATGCACCAGATCCGCGAGCACTATGTCAAGCTTGCCGCGCGTTCCAGGGTCGAGTTGGGGTCGCTGCCGTAGTGCGTCGTCGAGCGTCCGTTGCAATTCATCGGCCCAGAGGAGATGCGCCTCTCCGAGCCACGAGTAGTCGACCAAGGCCTGGGTCAACACGTCTGTAAGAGCCGTAACATCGCCGTACTGGCACCTTCGCTTTAGAACATCTCCACGCGCCGCGTCCGACGGTGGCGCCGGCAGCCTCCACAAGTCGGCCAACGCGGAGCCGGGGAGCCAGAACAGAAATGCATAATCCCGGACGGCCTGCGGATGGTCGGCGTTGGACCACATCTCGCGAAGGCGCGCTTGACGCGCCGGCGTCGATGGGCGATCCATCCCCACGCGAGCGTAGGAGCGCATGATGACGGCGGAAAGCCAATGTGGCATTTCACGGTCACCGTCTCCAAACTCATTCACGGTGCAACGGATCAGATACTCGACAGCCGTCGGGGCATTGCTGTCACATAAGGCGTTAGCGATAGACATCGCCAACCCTGGGTGGACTTTTGCCGCCGTCACGAATGACTGGGCCGCAGTCTCAGAAAGGGTATGTTCAAACGCGACGCGCAGGCCGATCGTGACTTGGTGGTGTTCCGATTGAACCTGCGGATCATCGCTCTTCCTGCTTAAGACGTCCCAAGCTTCCAACAAGGGCTCGAGTTCCGTGAGCGGCATCAGGGGAGTGCACCGGGCGAAAGCCCAGATACCGGCGGCGATGACCATGGGGTCGGCGCCCGCAGGGCGCCATCCCCGCGTAACGGCGGCGGTGAGCTCTGGCTTCCCAATGAGACCAGCCAGAATAAGTGCGGCGCGTCGTTCATTGGCTGGGGTGCCCACATCATCGAGGGTAGTTGCTAACCAGGTCAAGAGCCCATCCCAATCGCGTGCAATTGCAAATGCCACCATGCCGTCGCGATGCTGGTTCAACCACGCGGGTTCTTCCACGTTGGCGCGCACGGCGTATAGACCTGCCCGCCAGTCACCTCGGCCAAATCGACTCCACAAGACGTGGGGGTACGTGCCGCAACGCTGCAGGATCGGCAGCACTTCCGCCGACAGGATGTCGAACACGACATTCAGTGTCTCCATGGTTGTCGCGCTGGCGCACGGATCTGCCGCAGGCTTAAGCGTGTCTTCCGCCCAGCCAGTTAACGCTTGGAGCACACGATCGCGTGACGCGAACGGCATTTCGCCGGCCGCTCGCAAGGCTTCGGCGAGCACCAGCGGCCCGCTTCGTCGTAGGCGATTCGCGAGGTCAACGGAGATATCTAGTCGCCGCACCGCGGCCCCGACTTGTGGTGCCAGGAATGGATCGATCAGAACACCCCAATTGGTATCGGGCTCACCGAGGAGTGTTTCTATACGCGAGGCGAGCAGGGCGTCGCGCACACGATCGTGCCGAAAACGAAATGCCTCAGTGGCATCGCTCGTCACCATGCATAGTCGGCCATCCGCGACCAGGTCCTGTATCGCTTGAATGTCAGTGGAGTCGGCGCCCAGCCACGCCCGAAGCGATGGCCACGTGGGCTCGAGGTCGCGTGCCGTGATCATCGCCGCCACGAGCTGTCGTATCGCGCTTTGATAGACGATGGCCGGGGGCGCGCCAGTCCGACCCGACAGGCTCGCGATTACGAGACCGACGTAGTGCGCTACGAGATCATCGGTGACGGTCGGCAGTTGAGACTCAGGAACGTTCGCCGCGGCGCTACCGACCATGCCAATGACGAATGGGTCACCTGCGACGCGCCGCACCACCTCCGCCAGGGTATGCTCAGCAATCGAGCGTCCGTTGACGGCACAGGCTTCACGGATAGCAGTAGCGGTATCAGCATCCGTAAATCGTCCACAGTCGATTCGATGCACACGCCGTTCCGAGATCATCGCATCATCGACGATCGAGTTCCAGCGACCGGACCAACATGGTAGAACCAAGCACATCGCGGCCTTGTCCGCTGTTTCGGTGCCTGACGTAGCGAGTGAATTGGTTGGGAGTGCCCAAGCCACGAGACGGCGACCAGATTCTATCGGCGCCGCGATCTTCATTACATCGTCTACCACGAGGACAACGCGTCGTCCCCCACCCGCCTGATCCAGAAGCTCCTCGCCGCAGTTGGGCCCGAGGGTCGGGTACCAGGAGCGAAGCGCCGCGTCGAGTAGGCCCACGAGGGAGGTGCTGGTTTCTACCAGCCGACCCGGCACCCAGAGCGCCAGCGTATTCTGGCGCTGATCACACACCGCCATCACGTGCGCCGCCGCGGTGGTCTTTCCGAAACCTGAATCGCCAACCAGTCCGATGAGCCGTAGGGTAGGGTCATCGAGTGCAGTCTGAAGCGCCCTGATGGCGCTGGTCTCGACGGACGTAGTTGGTTGCCCGAATCGTTCTTGGCTCACATACGCGCCTAGACTCCGTCGGGCGATCGTAATAGCGAGCGACCATGAACAGAGTTCAGCCGGTCTTCCGAGGTGTTTCTCGCGAATTGCCTGGCCGGTGGGAGTGTTGTCGAGGACGTGGGCCAGAGCAGCGTTGTCGAGAATCTCGAGCTCGACACCCAGTCGGCGGGCGGCCCCGTGGGCACGCGGGGGAAGGCCCGAGGGTGGAGCGATGTTCGTGACCAGCGCGATTCGTATATGCGCGTTTGGGCACTCTGCCAACCAGGTCTTGGCATCGCGAGCGGCTTTGAGCAGGTCTCCCTCGCGCGGAGATTCCTTCGCGGCGGACAGTAGCGTTGTCGCTGTCTCGGCCGGGCGTGCGGGTGGTATCCCCCGAAGCCACTTTCCAGCCAAGGTCTTCCGTTTTTCAGTAGAGCACTGGACTAAACAGATACGCGAACCCGATAGCGTATTCTCAACCCCGACGGCGTCCACGGGGGCGGGTATGGATTTCCCTGCAGGGTTAGTTCCTGTGCTCACGAACGACGTGCCCGGATACTTGACGCGAAGGACGTCGATCGCCAAGGCCTCAAAAAGACCCGGATCGGTCAGGGACTCTATCGCGACTTCAGTGGGGCGGGTTGCCCTAGTGGATCGTGCTGCGGTCACTGTGCGTAAAATGGTTAGATCTTCGCTGCTGTGGGATCCGGTATAAGGTGGCAGTGACGCCGAGAAAATCAGCGCACCGCAGCCAACGTTCGTTGCCCTCTATCTGCGCTTAGAGGATCACTTAGGTCGTGTCAGTCCGGTGAGATCTCGCTTTAGGGCGACGACGTGTCGCTGCTCGAATACATCGCTCCACCTATCCTTCGTGCGGCATCGGACGAAACGATTCCCGGCTCGGCGGGCCAAAGTTCGCTGCATCGATGTATGCCCGGGTCTCGGCCATCGCGGGAATGCCACCTACGAGCATGTAGGCGAGAGGCGCGCGCCCGAGAAACGGAACGTCGTCAGTCGCGCGACGCACCCACGCGTCTGTCTGTGCCGGTGTGCGTCGCCAGATGCGCTCGAGGCCTTCATAGATGCCGAGCAAGTAGGACATACGCATAATCTGATCTTGGTTGAGGGCGCCATGGATCTTGCCCTGCTGCCAACCCGACAGCGTCTGTTGGCTGACAGATTCGCCGAGCAGGCCAAGCTGCTCCAACTCCGTTAGTCGCCAAAGATCTGCGATGCGGACAAATGCCTGAACGGCGGGCAAGGATAGCCGTTGGCGTGTCTCAGCATCCGGGCTAGTACCTGCAGGGAGAACGCTCATCTCGACACCATCCCGTATCGAATCTACCTCAAGACGTTACCCGACATCGTCCTCATTTGCTCTGAGCTCCCTCTTACCAAGATGGGACTCTGTACCTCAGTCGGGACAAGCCCAGATGGCCTGCTCGGCGAGTTTCTTCTTTGTAGCGGCAACACGGATCAGGTCGATATGCCCGCAGTCGACCAAGCGCCGCTCTTACAGAGCATCGTCGCAGGCCCGAGCAATCGCCTCAAAGGCGGCGGCGCGAACACGACCACTGCGATCAAGCGCCAGCCCGCCGAGAATACGTCGCATGCCTTGGACTCGGGGATCCGAACCAGATTCGGTGAGACGCAGTAGCCGGCCGTACCAGCGCCCCGTGATGCGAGCGGTGCTGTCACGAATCCTTGGATCGCGGTCGGTAGCGCAGGCTTCGAGGGCCGCGGATATCAACGCACATGAGTCAGGGTCGGATGGATCACTTAAACCATCGAGCAAAGTGAGAGCAGAGATCCGAGCGTCTGACGCATCCTCGGTTTGAAAGCGGATCGTTCCCAGCGGGTGGGTCACACCCTTCATCATCTCGGACTCACGCATGCCGTTGTGCGCTATGTCGGCGAAGATATCTCGCAGCCTCGCTCGATCGGCCGCATGAAGCGCCATACTCGCCGCGAAGTCCATCCAGGAGCAGCGTGTGAAGACCAGATGTCCCTCCGCCTGGATAAGGGCGATGGCGGCGTCGAGTACGGCTTTTCGAGCTTCCTGCGTGGCGTTCGCCGCCGCCCATTCTCGTAGCGTCGGAAAGTCACCTCCGCTCCCGCCGAGCGACCCTGAGCCTGCCTGTGCAGTCAGGCGCTCCAGCCCGGCAGTCAGTGCTTCGAGATATCGAGTCGCCGCACCGGGGTCAGGCTTCTCACCGATGGCGTTGAGCATGGCGACCGCAATGAGATTGCCAGTCGCCGCCTCACGTTCGAGCAGCTCGACAACGTGGCGGCGGACCTCACCTTGATCCCCAGCCGCCAGTTGGGCGAGTGCCGCGTATATCGTGGCAGTGTGCGGAGTGCCATTCCACTGTTGTAGCAGGCCGAGTAGCTCAGTCAGGATTTCGGCATTCTCCGCACCGCCTGGGGTCCGAGCGATCATGACGCTCAGCGCCCGAACGAGCGACCCGATCAGTGGTCCGTGGCTCGTTGGCGCGAGAACCCGCAGTGCGTTCCGAATCTGCGCCGCAGACTCTGGTGAAATCGCGCCGGCGACCGCGACGACGAGCTGGCACGCCGGCGTGACCCGGTCGGTCGAGACATGGGTCCTGGGGCCACTCGACAACGCTTCGAGAAGCGTCGGGATGATTCGACTGGGCACGAGTGGCGCAGGAATACAGTCCGCGAGATCCACCAGTGCTCGGAGGCGCCCAGCGTTCTCGGCGCTGTCTACGCTTTGAGCTGTGAGCGCCATGACGAGCCGGGCGGCGAGCGCAGGGGTCATGTGCTCGCGTACCACCGTATAGAAGGGACGGAGTGTTTCCTCGGTGAGCTCGTGCTGAGATGTGAGACGCGTGTCGGCGGTCAGCATGACCGCGTGAAACAGGATGTCGTCGTCCGGTTTCTCGACGGCCGCGGCGCGCCAGCACTCAGCCAGTGCGCTGACCGCATCATCATGCAGGGACGGATCGACGTCTTGGAACGCGAGCGCTCGGGCCGCGAGCGCCCGTCGGTATGCGACTGGAAGCTCACGTTCCTTGAGGGCTTGAGTGGAGCGGTCGAGGAGGTTGTCGCCTCGTTCTCGTTCGGGCGTGCGAGAGGCGAGCGTGCGCTGCACGCGATCGGCGGTGATGCCCGGCTGTTCGAGGTCTCGCCGACTGATGCCGCCCCGCCGCTCGGCCCAACCGGCATTCCGGAGCCCACACTCGAGTGCCTCCGGGTCGTCATGGCGGCCAGCCACGTGGGCTGCCGCCCGAAATGCTTCCGCGCTACCGATCGCGTCGCCCGCAAGTGTCAGGAGCCAGGCTATCGCGCGTTGCCGTATCGGTTCAACCCGTGTGGAAACAGTTAAGGCGGCGAGTCGTGCGAGCGCTGGTTCGACATTACCGGCAAGGCCGTCGTGTAGGTGGCTCCGAACGGTGAGCTCTCCGCGCAGAGCTTCCTCGGACGCGAGGCTCGCGGCACGACCGAAGAGAGTAGCAGCAGCTCCGTGGTCCTCGCCGAGCACGGCAGTCACGGCGGCCAATCGCTCGATCTCGGCTTGACGCGCCGACGCTCCTTCCTCTCCAGGTGGATAGTTGCTCACGGCTCGCAACGCCGCGACCGCCTCCTTAATGGACGTGGGATCACCGCCCAGAGCTCGCCCTCCCGCTCGCACGAACGCAAGCGCCCAATGCGACTCATCGATCGGTGATCCACGATCCGGCCACGCGACCGAGAATGGCGCCGGCACATCGACGGTTGATTCGATGAGCCGGACCACGTCCGGATCACGAAGATCGTGCGTCGCCAATCGCAGGGTACGGGTCAATTGCACTCGGGCACGTTCGTGAGCACCCGCGCGAAGGAATGCGTGCACGGCGCGGGCGGCCTCGCGCGCCGATTGGCGCCGGCGGTGGCGAGAGCCGAGGTGCTCGGAGAATGCCAACCAGTCTTGCGCGATGCTCAACCATTCATCCGGTGTCGCGGCGGTTCGTTCGCGCGCGATAATTCCCTGGCGGGTCACCGCTATGTCCGCCGTATCGATGAGCTCTCTGAGTGGCGGGAGACCGTGATACGCTACGTTCCGCAACTCGTCGCGCGATTCGGCGCCGAGTCGATTCGCGTGCGGAACTCGAAAGCGCACCGTTTCCCCATCGCCCTCAAGCCAGACGGTATCGGCCCGTACCCAATAGCAGCTGTCGGTGTCGAGGTCGACGAGTACTAAGAGCACTGGTAGGGAGGACGCCGACCAATGGTTGGCGGTGATGCGACGCACGTACACCGACCACGAGTCGCCATCATCGTGCGCGAAATACGATGGACCGGCTTTCACCTGGACCGCGATGAAGCGACCCGTCGCGGCAGTGGGATGCTTTAGCGTACCAACGACTTCGATGTAGCCGTCGATGCCGAAGTCGGATTCTGGCAAGCGTCGAAAGATCCAGCCAAGGCCACCGCTCTCCGGTCGTTCATGTACCAGCGAACTCAAGATGTCGAGCCCGCGGGCGCTTTCGCGTGAGTAGCCTACATCAGGGAGATCAGCGTTAGACACGCGAGACGTTCCCGTACGATTCATCGCGCGCGTTGTCGCGGACATGTAGATGCGCCTCTGGCACTCGCAATTCCCTTCGTCGCATGGTGGCCGACATCAGCACCCCGAGTCCGTGCCTGATTCCGAAGAGGTCCACCTGTGCCAGACGCGATCCGGGTCAGCCTCGACGTGCCAGTTGTCGGCCCAACCTTTGCCGCCAGCCTCCCGGTCCAACTGAGCGGAATACCCAGCGAGGAACGATGTGAGGGTAGCGCAGCGCGCGCGCAGCTCGCTGGGCGCGCTGGGTAGTACGAGGTTCGCGAGACGCTCCTCTTGTTGTCGGCTCTCGAGGCAGAACCTCGCGAGATCGGTAGCCCATGCCAGGCTACCAGGGTAGAGTGCGGGGAAAGCTAGCGTTCGCGTGGTGTAGTCACTGGGAGTCGCCGCGACCGCGGCGGCGTCCGGCAACAGCACACGCAGCATGTGGAGAGCACTCACCATCGCGGCACTGCGTCCGATGATCTGATGCGTTCGGCTATCCGCACTGCGCAGCGTCACCGAATGCTCGAGGCTCTCAAGCACAACCTGCCAGGCTCGAAGGGAGCCTCCGGCGCCGGCCTTGAGGTGAATCAGATTTCGTCCCAAGGACACCAATGCGGGCAGCAGTTCCTCCAAGAGGTCCATGCGCCGTCGACGCCACATCACCGCGCCAATGGCGTAGAGTGCGATTGCGCCGGCGCCTTGTCGTGCGCTATGGACCGCAATATCGCCATGCATCGGTGATGGCCAGCGGACGGATTCGGTTGCGGTCGACAAGATCCGCGTCAACGCCTCGCGCTCTCCCGTGAGTATGAGAGGCGTGGCGGCGGCAATGAGATGGTCCCCAGCCACTCGCGCCGAGCCAACCACGTCGAGTGCGGCGAGGGAGTCGGTCGACGGGCGGGGTGTACCACGCAAGACCGCCGTCGCTCGACCGAAATCATCCAGCGCATCCGACACGGCGTCATGAATCGCATCGGTGCGGACGTGGCTCAAGGGTGTCGCAACGGTTTTCGCTATGGCGGACCACCGTTCGAGGGATGTACGCCGAACGCTGTACATACCCGGCTGGAACGGCATGTTCGCGCGCACGTTCTCTAGCACTTGCTCGAGGACGGTCTTGCAGTCAGCCATCGACGGCAGCCGTTCCAGTGGATTGTGGGCCACGAGCAGCGGGAGAACGGCGTGCAGGTGGGCGACACGGGGATCGCTCACGCGATTTCGCAGATCGTAGCGCGGATCTTCGAAGTCCTCGCGGGGAAAGGGATCGTCACCAACGATGGCTGCGTATAGCGTCTTGCCAAACGAATACATGTCGACCTGGGGTCGCCGGACGATCGCGTCGTCGACGACGCCGCCACCGAGGAGCTCGGGCGCCACGTAATGGTCCGTGCCAAGAGTTCCGCCGTCGGTGTTCGTGATACGTTCGTCGCTGCTCAGCAAGCAGATGCCGAAGTCGGTGACCACGGGCCGCCGTGCATCACCATAGAGCAGGATATTCGCCGGCTTGATGTCGCGGTGGGAAATGCCCTGTTGATGGGCGTGGTGCAGGGTGTCAGCTACCACAATGCCAACCCGCAGTACGGCCTCCACATCGCCCACGTAGTCCCGGGCACGCTCCAGCGTCGATTCGGCCAGCGGCATAACAAAGTACGCTATTCCGTCCGGTTCGTCGTCGGACGGAAAATGCGAGTCCACAACCTTCACGATGCCGGGGTGCTGGTCAGACAGCCGGACCGTCGCCTCAATCTCCGTGCTAAAGCGTTTACCGGCGGTACTTGTGAGAGATTTCGCCACGAGAATCTTGATCGCGAAGCGGGCCTCCGGATCGCCATTTAACTCGGTCGCTTCCCATACTTCAGTAGGCTTTTTACCCCAGATACGTCTTCGCTTGACCCAGCGGCCGCCGACCACGTTGTCATCCAGCCCCCGTATCGCGCGCGCCATTTCTGCGTTCTTTCGGGCACCGATCTCGCGTTGCGCCGTCTCGTACCGTTGACGAGCGTCCTCGTAATCCGCAAGAGAGTTAATGGAGGAAAACGACTTGGTGAGTCGCGTCGGCTTAAATTTCCATTGGTTCTGATGGTCACCAATGTGTGTGCCGCCCGAGATGCCGTTCTCGCCGTACAGGAGGAGGCAGACACGTCGAGCTTCTTGCGCGTTGAATCCAAACTCGCTCGCGATGTCACTTTCGGCGAGCATGGCCTTGTTGTCGTCCAATGTGCGACGAAAGAATGCCCCGAAGAGTTTGATCGCTTTGATTGTGTTCGCAATATCTTGTTCTGATCCCTCGCACGCTGGCAGCGCCTTCAAGCGCAATTGGCAGATCTCGTCATGGCGACCGGGGTCGCCGCACACGATGAAGTCGCCACCCATATCGAGGCAGACCAGCTGGAGGTCGCTGATGCGATCTTCGAGCATGAGTTCCAACTGCGATGCGCGCGGCCAGGCGCTCGCCTCCTTGAAATGATCGTACACGGTCTGCCGAACGAGTTGCTGCTCATGCTTCGTTGACACAGCTACGACACCCTCGCATCGACTGAGATGTCACGTGCGGCTAAGAGAAACAGTGGCAATGCCTTCTATGCGTTCGGACGAACCTGCGGTTGCGTCTGAATCGGAGGAGATCGAAACTCCGCGCCGCGACAGGCGTGACCACCTGGAAGTATCCGCGCCAGCGGCGCCCGGAAGGTACGCGATCCAAGCTCCCACGCGATGGTTCAGGAGAAGAGATCGTCGTGCAGGTCCCGGTCGAGGTCCTCGTGACGTCCTTGATCTTCATACGCGGCCGCGATGCTGCGAAGCACACTCGCGACGCGTGGCCAGCGGTCGGCGATGGTAGCTGCGTGTTGATGATACTGGGCCGCCAACCCTCGTTCACGAGATCCGCCGTCCCCGGCGCGCTTCGTGATCACGCCCGCACCGTTAAGAACCCCTATGCGAAACCCTTGGTCCAACCTTGCACCGTGCGCGTCCTCCAGCACGTCGCACACGGCGGCGTGTGGCCAGAATCCCGCCGGATCGTGTGGCGCACCGCTCAACAGGGTACCGATACACTGGTCACCGGCGTCCACCCGATTCGCCTCGACGAGCAATGCGCGCGCCGTGCGTACCCACTCTTGTAGAAGAGTACCGTCGATCGATCCATCGGACTGTGCACCGGGAATCTGCCGCATGGTGTGCAAGAGCTGGTAGGCATTCTCCGAATTGCGCGTTTCTTCTTTTGTCAATTCGCGCGGTGCCTCACCGTTGGCTCTGTACGCAAGCGCTACGAGTTCGGCGAACATGCCGGGCTGGCGGATGAGGACTCGTGTCAGTGTCGGTGGGGTTCTCTCCAAGCGAAAGAGCGGGAGCGTCAACCATTCCAGTCGAGCCAAACGCTCAGAGTCCGCGGCGGGACTGTCCTCCAGTCGCAGGACAATCTCGCGAATGTGATCGCCCATCGGCGCCATCGCGCTATCGAGGGTCGGGGCCAGCAAAAAGCCCTCGAGTACATCGAGCATCACGTCGCCTGGAATCGCGGGCGCGATGCGATGGCCCGCCAACCAGATAGCATCTAAGGCTGCGCCAGGATGATCATGCTTCAGGAACATGCGCGCGGCGCGCGGTGTGTCTACTGCCTTGATGCCGTGTGATCGTGCGTCGCGCCAATACGCGCTGACGGTATCCGGATCTTGTACATCCACGAGATCCCACGTGCGCGGAGCATGCGGCAGACCCAGCAGAAAGTTGGCGCGCTGCTCAGCCGTCCACGTTGGTCCGTTTCGCGCGAACATGTCCTCCGCCCACGGCCAGTCGTCTTGGCCGAATCGACCAACCACATAACCGAGAGCGCAGACGCGCGCGGACGCCGACTCGCCGGCGAGGGCGTTGCCAAGCAGCAGATCTTCCTGGGGCGACGTGAGGTGATGGGCGAGACCAAGTGCTTGTCCGACGACCCCTGGAGATTTTGCACGGGCGGCGAGCGCCAGCGTGCCCGTGAGTCCATGATCTCGATAGATCGTCACGCTGGCTTCGCGCTGTAGGCGCTCGGTCTCGGCGAATCGGGCTTCGACGTTGGCTATGCCGTCAGGCAACGTCGGCCAATTCTCGAACAGATAGGCTACGCTCTCGGCTGGGTCGGCAGGTGTCCATTGATCGTACAGTTGGCCGAGACGATCCACTGCACCCGCGGGCAAGGCCCACCGAGAGCGGGACAAGCCGCGATGCTTCGACAGGAGCTCGCGCAGTGCGGTCCAGAGCGTAGCCCGCATCGGCGGGTCGACCGAGTTCGGATCGAGCTGCTCGAGGCGGTCGATGGCGATCGTGACCTCATCGGGCGGGAGTCCATCGAGTATTTCAACGAAGTCTGACCAGTCACCGACTCCGGCCGTCAAGATGGCGAGCATCTCGTCGACTATCGCGCGAATTGTCGCCTGGATGTCTGCGTTCGATGGCCGGGGCCGCGGTGTGGGCACCCAGTCGCGACGATGGGGCTCGGCGGTGCTTAGGTAGGTTTGTACCGGCCCGCGGGGCACGAGGTCCTTCATTACTTGAAATCCGACGGCGGGCGTCCGGTTGCGCATCAGCGTCAGCACGGCCAGGCGCCGTTCGAGCGGAGCAGCGGTGCTAGGTCGTCGCGGCGCGAGTATGTACTGCAAGCTGCGCGCTGGGCGATTAGAGAGGCGACCGCCCGGGTCCAAGCTCCCCAGCACCGCGAGTTGCAGGGCGCTGCGCGAGAGATAATAGGGATGCCAGGCTAGGGCTTCGAGAGCCCACAATAATCTGACGTGTGGCGACGAGCCGAACAGATCGTCGCTCGTGTCCTGGAACAGTGCGCGCAACGCTGGCGTTTCGCTCGCCAGGTCATCGTCGACCGCATCTAAGAACTCCGATGGCGCGGCTTCGGCGAGCAGCGGCAAGACCTCACTGAGTGTGGCCCACGATTGCCATCTGCCCGCCGCATCTGCGAGAATGTCACGGACAGCGGCCGATGCCCAGGTCGGGCCTGGACGTCCCGCAACATCGGCGCCGCTCGACGGCTCGGCTCCGAGTATTGCTAAGCCATCCGCCAGACCCCGCTGCAGCTCCCGACTCCAGCGCGGTACCTTGCCGAAGAGCGACGCGGTGATGCGCTCCTCCTGTGGCAATTCGTACCGTGGATCGACTTCGCCCAAGACCTGGCGGGTCACCGTGACGAAGCGCTCGAGATGGTCTCGGTGCAGCAACCGCTTCAAGAGACGCCACGCATCCTCGCGAGCAACTGGGCGCCACACTGGGCCAATCTGACGGAATGGCGGATCAGGGGCCAGCGTCCAGCGCGTCAGCGTATCGAGAATCGTTGCCCACGACTCTCCAACCAACTCTTCGATCGTCGAACGATCGGCGGAATTCGCGTCGTTCCACGATCCGGCGAGTAGCAGTACCGCTAGGATCCTGCCCTGAGCAGGATCGGCCCATGGTGGTTGCTTCAGCGCGCCAGAGATGGCAATGGATCGCCGGAAGGACTCGAAGCTCTTTCGGGCAAGAATTGCCGAACGTCCCGCCGCGTCTGCGTCAACGCCAGCGCTCACGAGCGCCTCGCGGACAGCGTGTATATCCACCCGAGGTGCCTGTTCCGTTGCCGCTCCCGCATCGTCGACGCCAAGGGGGACGAGGACGTGATGGCCTTGGTCAACCGCGGCGGCCTCGGTCAATGACCTATCGGCGAACTGCGGGACTAGGATCAGCGGCGTATCGTGTGCCGTGAGCTCGGTCCAGGGTTCGCGATTCTCGACGACGATTGCGCGTGCGAACAAAGCATCGCGTCGATCGTCTGGCAGTTGGTCGATAACGGCGGCGACAATCATAAGCGCTTCGTCACGCGACTCGGCCTGAAGCGCGAGGACGGCGGGCGCTCCATCGAGCCACTGAACGACCTTGGCCACGAGATCGTCTCGCCCCGCGAGAATTAGCGGCGGCGTAAGGGCGGGTTTGGTGGCAGCGCTCCACACGCGCCACGCCGTCTCGAGGTCAACGACTCCCGAAGGCGACTTGCCGACCAAGCGCGAGAGCCAGATGTGGACCGCGGGAGCGAGCTCGAGCCACTGCTCAAGGTCATCGGCATCGTAGGCACGGACCTCGCGCCATACTCCCTCGGCGTTTCGGGTGCGTATCCACGCCTTTTTGCCGCCCCAGCGCCGCGGTGTCACGAACACGAACGTGGTTTGGCTCGGGGTTCGACCGAGGGGATCCTTTGTGCGCGTCGTGTAGTCGTCGTCGGCTTTCGCTTTCACCTTCTTCTGGACGCCAAGTTCCCAACCGGACCAGCCATCGGGCAGGTAGGGGGTGGCTGCAGCGACTTCGACGAGGCCATCCCAACCGCCGAGCTGCACAGCTTCCTTGCCCGGGAAGCTGATACTGGTGATGGTGGTGTTTGTGGCGCGGACCAAGCGACGCAAAAGAAGCGGCAGGTGATCTTGCGCTTCTCGACGGTTCGCCCACTGGTCGACGTCCGTGGCGTCGACGAGTAGCTGTGAGAGTGTCATCGCATCATGGTCGAATCGAGTGATGAATTGCCGAACGCAGCCCCGGCTGGCGCCTATGTACCGCCGCCGAAAAGAAGGGGTCGTATGTGTTCGATGCGAGTTGCGAAGAGCATCCCCTCTGACGACGGCCAACCCCAAACCAGGCCAGTCAACACCGCGTCCGCCGGGTCCCATGGTCGGTTGTTGATCAGCGCCTCGACGCGCCGGGTATTCCAGACCAATGACCCGCTAAATCCCGGGGGCGTCGGCAGTGGGCGCGTATCCTTGGGATCGAGTACCGTCGTACGATCGGGTCGGTGGAGCAAGGCAAAATGATACTGCGCGTCGAAGAACTCCGACTTGATCGACTCCTCGATGTCCGGATCTGAGCCGTCCGCCGGAACTTCTTGCGTGGCGTACGGCGTGCCACGCGAAATGAGAACGTCGCCCAAAAGCGGCATGTATCGCGCCCGCTCGCCCGCGAATCCTATGAGGAAGAACAGCTCACGTTGTACGGGCGCGTGTCGGTCGGCGATCCTGCTTGCCGGTATCGCTGCCCCGTTGTGAGGGGCGTGACACCAGGTTTCGTCGCTGATCGCGACCACGGCGGCATCGATGGGATCCCTCACCTCAATCCGTGGCTCGGCGAGCTGATAGTGGTATTCAGTGCCCGCAAAGGTGTGACCCAAGGGCGCCATGCGGCGTTTGAACGTGATGTGCTCATTGGTGAGCAACAGGCGAGCCCCATCGATTTCGACGTACCCTCCCGTTCCGACAAGTCTTGGGGCTTCATTGGGCAGTTGAGTGGAGATCGGCGTGGCGAAGGCTCCGGCGTGCACGATCATCTGTCGCGTCGTCTCTTCGTGAATGGCCTTCCACTCGTCGTCCGTCATACCGGGGAACGGTTTATGGATTGGCGTCTCAAACATCATTCATCCCGAAGGAGATTCGTCACAAGACGGAAATCCACTGTGATTCGCAGCCGCCTCCTCACGAGTTCCTCCTCCGCTTACTCGACCGCTTGGGCCGTGTCAGCCCGCTGAGACCTCGCTCGAGTGCGACCAAGTGACGCTGCATGGAGCGGACGGCGACCTCGATCCGGTGACACAACCGCTCGATTACAACGGCCTGACCAGACGCTCGCACTTTGAGGCGCGCGGTGTAGCAGCCTTCCGCATCGGCGTCGGAATCATCGAGCGGGTAGTTACTCGACGCGGGTATGCCGTTGACCGAGCCCTCGAACATGGCATCCCAGGCGGCGAGATGCACCGGCAAGTGCGCGGTGTTTGTTAGGATCTCACCGGTATATGAAGAACCCTCCGCCCCTGCCGGTGGAAGCTCTCGGATGAGGAGCAGCTTCCCGTCCGCTGATACGCCGACGTAGGTCGCCGGCGCCACCGCTATAGGTTCTCCAAGCTCGTCGACACGGTATCGTGGCGCGAGCTCGGATTCCGAGAGAGCGGCGCGCGAGAAGAGCTTCGCACCAACGTCAGCGTTGCCGACGCGAGCAACAACGTCGGGCTCCGCCAGCTTCGCCGGAGTCACCTTCGGTGACACGGTCGGACTCGGGAATGCGTAGGGCGACGGCAGGAACGCGTAGACCTCACCGACATAGCTGACTAGCCGAACGAGCCGATCGAAGTCCCCGCGAATGGACTTCGTGTCACGCGTCTCGCGCGAGGCGAACGCTTTCTGAAACGCAGCGGCGACGGACTGTGGGTCCGGTAGCTCGTCGAGTTTGCGCGGTGTGTCACTTCCATCAGTCGCGGTCATCGTACACCTCGACAGATGGTAATCAGTATCCCTCGACTGCGCGTTCTTCTTGCAGAACCGCAATTGGCTCCAACAAGTGCTATCATGTGTAAAGGCGGACGCAGGGGAGCGTCAGTTCGCGGCCGGCGCCATAGTGGAGTCCGAGCTGTACGAAGCCGTTCCACCCGAATCCGGTGTCTGTCAATCGGATCCTGAAGCGCTCAAGTGAACTCGGTTTGATGCGAAGGTACTTCCGGAAGGCCCGGGTGTAGTCGCCCGGTATTCCGTGTCCGATCGAGATGCGATACGTAATCTTCGGCAGGAGTAGTCCTTCACCTGGGTAGCCGTGCATTTGTGGTCGGAAATCACGGACTCGCGCGACGAGTCCGGTCAACACGGTCTCTAAGCTGCCTCGATTCCGCACGACGACGTCGAAAATGAGATCGGCAGACATGAGCAGCCCCTTCGGGGCGAACTCAAGCGTCTCTGGATCCGGCTTCCTCCACGCACATGCGGGGTCAAGCTCAAGGTGTACGAGCTCTAGCTCATCGGTCTGGAAGTAGGCTCGAAGCGCCTCATACTTCTCGAAGAAGAACGTCTCGACGAGATCTCGATTTTGGTCCAGCATCGCGAGGAGTTCGGTTCGACCCCACACTTCGACGTCGAAGACCGTTGCCGCGGTCTCCTTCCGGAGCCATTGCAGAAAGTGTCCGGTCGGATCCACTGGCAAGCACAAGATCCAGCGTGTGCGAGTGCGGCGCCGACGGCGGCGACCCGGGGCGTCATTTGCGAAGTTTGCCTGCCCAGTACGCAGCGAGTCGCGAATGGCCCTGCGAGTGTTTGATCCCAGGTCGCTCGTGAACTTGCATTGCCAGATGATCGTCCCTGGGCCGCCATTGAATTCGAAGTTGACGATGTCGGCACCGAGGTCCCACGCCGCGTATTTGATCGCCATGGCCTTCGGAAATCGTCGCCGGGCCAGGCGGGTGCAGAGGTGCTGAAAGCGCTCGGGCGTCTCCAAGTCCATCAAATCGATACTGAGCACGGCCTGTTACTCCTGGCCGTCGTGATTTGGCGCATCGTCGGTGGGCCGGTCCTCCAGCTCACGCGACCGGATGAGTTGCGCCAAGTCGGTGCTGAAGACGAAGGTCTCCACGAATCCCTTGCGGCACACAATCTCGTAATAGGGGTCAATCCAGATCAGATAACTGGTGCCGCGTCGGGTCACGAGCGTCGCGTACTGGTGCTGTTCCCGAAGCGGCCGCCAGAGCGTGCGGGAATCCATCTCTGATGAGGCGGTGCCCGCGGACTTCAATCCCGCTGCATCGAAGTCTTCGAGCATCTTCTGTTCGGTTTGACCTCGTCGCACCACTATGAGGTGATCGCCGCGAACAATCGTCAGCGTCCCGAACGGTTCATCGGTCACGGGAAGGCCCAGACAGGTTGAGTTGAGCAACGGGGGACGGAAATGGCGACGCGACACCTAGTTCAGGATCCGATATCGGCACGGGATGCGGCAGAGCGTCTTGCCGGCGGCTTGTAGTATCGATTCTCCCGCCATCAACGCTGCATTGCCGGCACGTACTGTGCGACCACCGAGGCGAGGTCGGCGAGGTCGCAAGGCTTCATCAAGAAGGGAATGCCCAGGGCTTCCGCCCGTTCGAAGTGCTCGGACTCGATGCAGCCACTGACTATCACGATCCCGATATCGGCGTAGTCCGGGTTGTCTCGCAGAACCTCGATCAATCGCCACCCGTTCATGTGCGGCATGCCCAGGTCGACGAGGATAACCGAGGGTCGGACTGTGGCGAGACGCAGGCAGGCATCCATGCCGTCGACGGCGGTCTCAACGTGAAGATCGAAATTCCGTTCCAAGAACGTCTTGAATGCCCTACGGATAACATCCACATCGTCGACGATCAGCACATCGCAGGTTCGCGTCGGCAGTCCACCGTCGCGCTGGATGCATTCGCGCACCGTTACTGAAAGCCGCTCAAGAGTCGCGGTAAGGGCCCGCTCACGGTCCTTTACACCTGCTCGGATCGTGATCGGCCGGACTCCTCGGCGTTTGAGTTCGCGGAGTAAATGGGGGTCGGTCTCAAACGTCAGCATGAATGCCGCGCGCGGCAGCGCGCCGAATTCCCCGACCGCTTGCGAATAGAGGAGCGTCACGTCTTCATCTCGCATGCTGTACCCGACAAAGCACACGGGTCGATAGCGGAGCAGGTCCACCAGTTTGGCGCGCAGAGCGGTGTCGGCGCCCAAGAGCTGGGAATAGTCGTGCGCCGTCACGACCAGCGAGTCGGGACGCTCGATGTCCCCGTGTGGCTTGATAACCTGGACTTCGCAGTCATCCCATGCGGCCAGGTCGGGCGGATGCACGATCACGTGCGCGCGTCGGCCGATAGCCCGAAGCGCTTGCTCGATGAGCGAATCCCAGTTTGTGGTCAAGAAGACGCTAACCGGCAGCGAGCAGAGCAGTTCATGAACGCGAGTGGGGCGGAGTGATGCCCCGTGGAGCTTCTCTCGTAGACGACTATAGAGTGCGTAGTCGCCGAACTGGTTTCGGAAGTACTGCGCGACCAACGGTAGAGACTGCTCGCTGGTTGACGGATGAAGCTCAGCGCGTAGATCGTCGCAGAGTTGATCCCAGGTCGGTGCGCCAGCACCAATAGACAGTCCGGCACCGACGAACATCACGAGTTCGCCACTCGCGATAGTTCGAGCAAGTTCCTTAAAGTCAGCATCCGACCCTACGACAAGGTCGGATGCGCATTCATCGTTATTAGGCGGACTCATGCGCAATCGTTGTTGTGGCTAACAGGATTGATAGAACCGCGGAGCGAGGGCTCGAACCTGTTTGCCGATTGAGCTAAAGGGGTGTCGTCCGAACGGGACTTAAAGACTGGCGGCGGTACACTCCCAGCTAGCGAGAACCGCGCGGTGAATGCTCGAGCCCCAGGACAGAGTCTCCCCAAACCAAACCAGCTGCCTCAAGGTCTCACAGACCGAGACGATGCTGTAAGGTTCAGCCCTGAATACGTTCTGCCATCGCGGCCTCATTGCTAGCCGAGTTGACGATAGCAGATCCGATGCGGACGGTGCGGATTGGCGCGGCATGCAGACCTCAGTAGCGAGATTGTCAATCTCCAGTGTCCTAACTGCAACGCTAAAGGGGAAAAACCCTTAGACAGGCTCCGCGTCGGTACTGTCCCCAAGCCGTCCAACTGAGATTCTGGCGAGCTGGCAACAGAGTGCGTGATTGGGTTCGGCTATCGCATCGACCCAATCTCACCGGATGGCCAAGATCCCAACCCGCACGACGCGTTCTAAGATCGACCAATCGCAGTCGCATGCCTCAGCCAAGAGCCCGCCAGAGGCAACGGAGCTGGCCGAGACTGGCTCAACGTCCCTCGATCAGATTGACACACGCACGGCACCGCGGCGTGTCCGGGCGTCAGCGAACTCGGCCCACGCAACTCCAGCCGGCGATTGCGCGCGTTCCGAGTCAACGCGGCGACTTTCGTCGCTCTATCGCGTTCGAGACCTCCTACACTTGGTCGCTCTTGTCCAGCGTGTGAAACGGGGGCTCGCGGCTTCATCGCAAGGCGGACCTACAGAGACCGCCGGCGACGATGAATCGCTCACGGGCCACACGCGTACCAGCAATCCATCTCCTGAGACAACCCCGGAATCACGGCGCAAGCAACGGCGCTCGCCATGTGTTCGGCGCGTCATGCCGCCTGAATCGAGCACCGACCCGAGTTCATTTCGATACGTCGTTGTCTCCCTACTTCAACTCCAAAGCGGCTCTGGAACGGCGGTCGTTCGTCCTCGAGGTTCACCGCCACGTAAACGAAGACCGGCCGGATTCGACGTCGGAGTATCCCGTCGTCAAAGACTCGGCGCAATTGGGCCTCCGGCTGATGCTCCTGGCGACCGATATGCTACTGCACCACGGTTTGTTGAGTCAGATCGATCGGTCATGGGCCGATCAGAATTTCCGGACATCGACGGTCTCGCCGAGGGAAAATCGCGGAGCAATGCGTTCGCGCACGACCGCTCAAGGGTAGGCGCAGAAGTGGAGCGGACTGAGGATCAATCGCTGCTCATTGGAGGTAACGTTACCCCTGCCAATAGCGATACCCTCAAATCTGAACAGCCAGCGAGCCCAGTGTCGACGATCCCCGGCACGCCTGGGCTACTGAGTTTTGGCGCCGCATTACACCGAAACTATACCGCGGTCCAGAGGGGGGTTATTGCCTATTCTCGCGTGTCCAGTCCTGCGCAAAATCGGAACCAGGGAAGCCGAGGACTGCAGCGAGATCAATTACTCGTTCTTGAACCATACGGTGTCGACATATCAACCATAGAAGTTGTTGAATGTACGGAATCCGCTGCTAGGCCGAACGGCGATCGCAGCGGTTTCGAGTATGTGCTTGGGCAAGTTCGTCGCGGAAAAGTCGGCGTGGTTGTGGTTATCATGGCCGATCGCGTCGCGCGTAATGATCATGATGCACGGAGGCTGTACGACGCTTTGACGGCATCGGGGGGCCTGGTGCTCATAACAGGTCAGTTTTACGACCCCGCCGATCCCGCGCAGCGCTTCATCCTCAATATCCACGCCGTCACCGCCGAATTTGAGAACATGCAACGGTCGCTGCGGCTCTTGATGTCGAGCTGTGCGCTCGCTAGGCGGCTGCAATATCCGGTCGCCCTGCCAGCCGGGCTCACATGGGCATGCACCGACGATGACGTCTATCGCCAGGCGGTGGAAGCGGAAGGATTGGCTGACATGGTCGCGCATGATGCTCTCGCACAGCATAAGGCGCGCTGGCGCAATAGACGGAACGGTCAGCAGTACTACGTGCTGCCCGACCCGGCGCCGGGAGTGTTTCGATCCGCCCAGCTAAGGATGCAGTGGCTTCTCGAGACACGCAGCATTGCACAGGTCATCGATCGGATCGATGGTGGCTACAACGATTGGCCTGTGAGAGGGCACATCCCCATCGCGCGGACCCGAACATACGATCCGGACCGGCCGCCCGAGTGGGTGCCGCTGGGAGCGATGCGTAGGGACGGCCGCATTGACATTGCGCACGGTACACTTCGCCAGTGGTTTCTTTCGCCGGCACTGTACGGCGTGTACCGGTTTGCACCGGCAGCCTTACAACGGGTACCGCAGGTGCTACACGCGCTTGGCACTGTCGTCGACGTACCAGACGCCTTCCCTTCGCTATCGCCGTGTCAAAACCGGCAGGCCATCATCGATCTGTTCAGGGGCACGCGTCGGCCATTCTCGAAGCGGCACGATACGCCGCGAGACCACCAGTTGGCCATGGTGAGATGCGGGGCACCTTTACCAGATAATTCGATCTGCGGTCTTCGATTATTCGCGGCACCCCATCTCAACGGCCATCGAACGGATTACCAGTACCACTCCCATAAATGCCGCACGCGGGGGCACGGCATGTGGTTACCGACCGGCGTCGAGGACGCTGCGATCGATGTAATTCGTCAAGCGGTGTCTCCTGAGGTTCTGGCCCATGCGTTGGCTCAGGTGCACACGCGCGAAGGTGCCGATGCGGCTGCGCGCAAACGCTGTCTCGATGAAATTGCCGAACTTCAGAGCCTTGTTCGCGTTGCGGTTGCACGAGTCGAAGCGTGTGGAGTGCGAGGCGATCACCGAGGTGCGGAGTTCTGGGAAGCGCGTCGCTTTGAGCATGCCACTGTGCTCGAGCAAAAGGATCGCGAGCTTCGCGGGCAGGAACGGGATGCTGCAAAAAGTGCACGGCTGACAGCCGATGATGAGAGCGCCATTCGCGAGCTCGGGACCTCTCTTGACGAACTACTCGCGATGGCGGCGTCCATACCTGGAAAACGGCGCGAAATCCTGGCCGAGTTCCATCGGCGCGTATACGTCTGGGTGCTGGGAACGGGCTTCTTCGAGATTGTTGTAGAATTTCCCGGCGGGCTCAGGATCGAAGCTGTGGTAGCGTGTGGCATGTTGGTGAAGTGCCGGCAACCGGCAATGGCCCTTGCATACGAAGCGCTTTGGCCTTGGGTAGATCGAGCCAAGCGGCGCGCCGACCCGCGGAGTGCCGAGCAAGCGGCACGTAACCTCGCCGAACAATGGAATCGCCTGAGGCGTTCAGGGTCCAGTCCGTGGACTGCACGTCGTGTCTGGGGTGCGGCGCTTCTCCATCATTACTTCGATGCTCTTCCAGACCCAATGCGTGAAGCGATACGTCGGCGGGATTGTCCTCACACCGGACGACGACGCCTCCCGTCCGGCGCACCGCGAACGGTTCTAGAGATCGCCGAAGAGGCTGGCCAGTCGACCGACGGCGTGATCGCAGCGGCGCTTGCCGGCCGCCTCGGAGTGGCCTCGATCACTCCGAACGCCAAAGAGGATGTGGGAGCGGCGGCAGCGAGCACGTTGGACCTGCCGCCCGAACGTGCAAGCATCACCTTCGCTATATCAACCGCGCACCTGCATCGAGCATTTCCCCAGTATGCGAAAGAGGAAGTCGCTCGGTCCGCGGGTTGGGACGTTGACGACACGGTTCCCATTGAAGTGGTGATCCGCAACTTCCAGATGTCGCGAAAGGCTTGCTACATGGGGGCCCACCGGTACGGAGTGCTCGTGTCGGATCTCTCTGGTCGCCTGTACACCCGACGGTCCATGTGGCCTCGGCGGGAAATCTCATCCCTCGATGCTGCACTGGAGTCGGGTCCGCCCGCGGCGCGTGAACTCGATTCGGAGTATTGGCTCAATTGCAGCGAGCTACGCAAGCAGTTGCCTCGGGTTGCTTATCAGCGCGCACTTCGCCGCGCGCCGTGCGTGCTCAGGGTCGAGGCCGGAGTTCTTGGCGCAAAACGGGAGAATCTATTCGTGTGGTTAGGGCCCGAGGCGCGCCAACAGCTGGGCACGCAGACGTTGGCCGAGGCCGTAGTCGCCTTTGGAAAGGACTACACGGTGGATGATTTCATGCTGGAAAAAGAACTGGCCGCGTATCTCAAGGCACACTTCGGGCGTGGTTGGACCTATCAAAGTTTGCGGATAAAGCTCGCAGACTGTGGCGGGATCGCTCGCGTCACCGCTGCGCCATTGACGCCATGGCAATGTCCCCGAGCGTTCGTTCACGTCCCGCGCAGAATTCGGGAACAGAACGACCCAGAGTTGGTGCGGCGATGGGTCGAAGACCCACGAGGTGGACGCGCAGGTGACAAACGGTGAATAGTCGCGACTTGCCGCTCACCTTCGAGGCGGTTGTCGGGCGCATTGCCTCGCGCGACCTGGCCTACGTGTGGCGGATCGATGACGGCAAGCAGTCAGGAGTACGTCTTCCCTTGCGCCGAGCTCTCGCGAAGGATAAGCACGGCCAGTCAATAGAGATAATCGAAGGGATGCATGTTGCGGTCGAGGTCGATCCGACAACACGGACTCGGATCATACGTGCGCAGATCATCCGACCGATCGTTCGCCGGCCGTTTGTTGCCAAGGGCCTTACCTAACGAAAAGCAGACACTGGCTGCCGAGCTCGAATCTCGGGGGTAGAATTGCCTTGACGCTAAGCGAGTTGCTTGAAATCGTTCCAGAACAATATCGGGCGCAGTTCACACGGTTGATCCGTTATGGCGAGCTCGATCAGGAATTCGAAAGGCGATCGACAATAGTCGGGCACTTCAAACAGCGCGTGAGTTGCGCTTGCGATTCGCAGGCCGCTCAGCTTGGGCAACACGCGGCATTCGCGGCGAAAGGATCTCGAGAGGGAGCCGGATTGCCTCCGGAATCTCGGGATCATCTGACGCACGGCTGATGCGCTTACCGCGCTGCATATTGGTAATCCTTACTGTCCCTGCAGAGGATATGCGTCCCATTCAAGACATCACGGAGAAATGGCTCGAGCGTCTGCGTCGCGTGCTTCGATCCCAAGCGCGCACCGATACGACGGGAATGACCCGTCCTCCCCGCGACCCCGACGAGCGCGCGTTCCTTGAGCAGCGAAGTGGCCTCGGGCCCTTTCGCGAAGTGTCGAATCCGAGCCAAGATGATATCGACACCTCCGCGCGCGATCACCGTCGGTCGTAAAGGTGCTACAAGGTCGGCTTCGTCTGGGATCTGTTCCGCCAGTCGACCTCGTGTTTCGCCATCCAGTCTAACAGGGCCTCTGCCTCTCCCGGCTGGCGACCAGAGCCGGTGAGCAAGTCGACGGCGCACTGTGAGACGGCAACACTCACTCGACCGCCGTCCTGCCGCGTTCTCTCCCAAATCACTGAATCGAAGGGCTCCAACAAGATCGCATTGGCGCCCGAATCAACGGCACGCAGGCCGAGTGCGGCGGACGCCTCCTCCACATTATCGACGTAGATCAACGCGTGTCCAATCGTCGCCACCGCCGCTGCACGTGGGACTGCCGCGGAGCCTGTGAGGGCCCAGCGTCCATCGTACGTTGTGAGTCGTTCAAGCAGTGTTGGGATCCCGCGAGGGGCGAGATATGCGACCGCCCGATTGGTCTCAAAGACCCCATAGTCTTGCGCCCACCGCCTTAGCAAATCCCGCCACCGCACGGCCATGATTACCCCGCGCGTGTTGCGTGCAATCACGTCCTCTCGCATCAGCAGCGTTAGGATGCGCGTCGCATAGCCGGCGTTGATGCCGGCGCGACGGGCGAGTTCGCGCACACCGACGGGGGGATCCCAGTCGGCGAGCGCGCGGACGATCCGCGCGGCCGCGCCACCCTTGAGCGTTCGCTTTTCCTTCCGCTCCGGTGCGGGATCACGGTCGGCTCCATGCAATTCGATGACGAGGCCCGGTCGGTCCAGCACGATATGTGCATTGCCAGTGAGGTCGAGATACGAAACGCCAGCAGCCCGCAGGCGCTCGCGGGCGAGCGCGCTCAGGAACGTGGTGACGACCAGTCTGCCGGACGCTCCGTTGTCGCGAGCTGCTTGATCCAAACGTCCGGCTAGTGCCCTCGCCTCGACGGCCGTCAGCCCGACCGTGGCCTCGACGATGATTGTGCTCCGCGTGCCGTCGGGCGCGCGGATCTCGAGGATCCCGTCAGACTTGGCGTTTTGGTTCCGCGGTCTCTGATCCGCGCGCGCGATGCTCCACCGCGGTGGAAGCCGTTCGGCCAGGTACTGCAATCCGCGCCCCAGAACGCTGTTGCCAAACGCACCACTGTTGCTCATAGCGGGCAACACCGTGAATTTGGCAACATCGTCAAAATCAAGGACGACGAAAGCTTACGGTGACGGTCATCAACGCGACCCAGCGAACAATCGCCGACGCCGGTCACAATTCACGGACTCGCGATCGACGCGTGATCATGTTCCAGTGACTGGCTCATCGAATCGCTGAGCCGCATAGAGCAGCGCGGCCCGAATATCGTCCATCTCAAGGTACGGATAGTCGCCGAGGATTTGATCGGTCGTATCGCCTGATGCGAGGAGGTTGAGCACATCCGATACGCTGATGCGCATACCGCGAATGCATGGCCGGCCGGCCCGCTGGTTGGGGTTGACGGTGATCCGATCGACCAGACTTGTCACGTCGACCTCCGGTTGGATCGCATAAGTGTCAGATGGGGGAACAAAACCATCAGTCCTCGTGGGCGTTCAGCTGCGCGCGCGATATCAGCTCCAGTCGGTGTTTGAGCCACCGCTTGCCCACGCGCCGAATCGGTAAACCGGCCGCTTCGAACGCCTTGTTGACCGAGCCGAACAGAGATTGCAATGTGCCCGCGTCGCATCCGACCATTTGCTCGAAGCGATCCCGTGGCGACACCGGTGGCACATAGGTCTCACGTGCCGCACATGCACGCAGTGCGGTAATGACGCGGTCGCACGCCAATGCATGCTCCACCAGACGGTCGGGAACCAGTCTCTGGGACTGCTGCTGCACACGTTCTGCATCATGCTCCGCGTTGCGACGTTTGGTCGATGGGTCACCGCCCGAGATGAAGAGAATCTGGCGCACGCGTTCTGGACTGATGCCAAAGGCCCGACCGATAGCTCCGTAGGTTGGCGTCGGCACTTGAGCGCGCATGGCACGGATACGAGCCTCGCGGTCCTTGTCACGAACGGCGGCGGGCGTGACGGTGCGCATCTCCCGACCCGCCTCGGCTCGCTCGTACACCTCCACGTCCGCCACGAGGTATGAACGCGTCTGCCTCCCCTCTCCGGCCGGCTGCTCAGGGAGCGACACACGGTAAGGGAGTTTGCCAAACGGGATCGCCAGCAATCGTGCGCGTATCATGCGCCAACGTGCCATGAGCGCGGCCGTCGTCAGGTGTTCGGCAGGCGTCTTACCCTGGTCACTGCTCCCAGTAGGAGCCGCGATGTTCCTGTCGCCACGTTCGTACGCCTCGAGGTGGCGCACCAAATAATGTCGTGTGCGTCTGGTCCCACTCGCCGCTTGCGTATACGGTAACTCCGTGACGGGAATTGATTGCACCGTGTCGCGGTCCTTCTGCCATCGTACCATCAGGCGTTCGAGCGTGAGAAAGTACTGTGGCTGGGCCGTGGCGTCTCTCTGCCGAGTCATGGCAATCGAGCGCCCGACGTTGCTGATACCTCCTCGCGCGCGGCCCGGCGCGCAGCTCGTCCGAGCGCGCGGAGTGTCGCTTCCGGCGATCGTCGGGGTCCGGATGGACGCGTCGGTAGGCCAGCTGCTCGGTAGGCTGCATTCAATGATCCAAATGCGTGACGGACAGCGCGAACTGTGTACCCGACCTTCCTCTCGAACTGAGGGCCGTTGGGTGGCACCGCACCGTCCCGCGCCGCGGAGGTACGCAGCGCCTCCAATACAGCGTTACAGTGGAGGGCAAATTCGTGCAGCTGCGCGAGCTTCCGTCCCCAGGCTGCCTTCAGCCGGCGCGTTTTTCGAGCCGCGCGTGTTCGTACCGTTCGCTTCTCGCGCTCTAACTCAGCGAACAGCCGCACTCTGGCTGCCTCGATCTCGCGCCGTTCCTGATGCTGCCGCTGCTGCGCCTCCTCTTTTCGACGATCGGGCAGGGCTGGGTCGCCGCCAGACTCGCGGAGGATGAGGGAGACAAGGGACGCAGACACCCCGAACGCTTTGCCGATCGTGGCGTACGACGGTCGTGGTGTCGCTGAGCGCATCGTGCGGATCTTGGCAGCCCGGTCCGGGTCGCGCGAAGGCCGCGGCTGAAGAAGGGCCGGTCGTTTCGCCTCGTAGGCTTTAATATCGGCCAGATCGTAATACCGATACGTCGCCCGCCGCCCCTGGCGCTCCTTATATGGCAGTTCCTTCTGCGGAATTCGACTGACGCGATGCCATCCGACGCCCCACCGTTTGACAAGTGCATTGCCGTAGAGGCGGTTTGCCTCAGCCGCAGCCTTTCTCGACGACTTCGGCGACGCAGCCATTCCTTAGGATATGTGCGTCGCTCGCAATTGCCCATCCGCGTTCTCAACCACTGCGTTCGTGCATCACTGCCTTCACGCACCGTGCTCGCCATAGGCGCGGGCGACCTGCACCGCGTCAGCTATCGCTCCAGATCGCAAGGCATCGATCGGACGCCGGCCACCAAGGCGGGGGCTCGGTGCCAGCAAGACCATCAACTGTGTCCACGGATCACGTGTGTGGAATGCGTTCAGAAAGTCGTGTAGTCCGACGACTATTGCTCCGTGATCCGTCAGCTGAACGCTTGGGTATATGTATTGGTTACCTGCGACCGGAACACCAAGAAATCGGAGATCCTTTCGACCCTTTGCGACCGCCCGCTGGGTGATGTGACCAACTCGTTCACCAAATTCGGCTGCCGACAGTGCGCCACCGGCCTGTTCGAGGAGTTCCGCTTTGAACTGGTTGCCTCGAGCAGTCGCCCTCACCAGCACCTCCCGCTGCCTCACTGATCTGAACCAGCGATGTGAGGCGTTGACTCTACGCGTCTCGAGTGCTCTATCGGATCGAGCAATCCAAATACCCATTGAAGCGTGTGGCCATCACGCATGGCATAGCGATAAATCGTACCGTCCATTAAGAGGTCTAGCACCGCATCCACCTGCCATTCCTCCAATCGATCACCCCAACTAATGAGGCGGCCATCGGGTGCGGCCGCGATATCCGCCAGCACGCGCCTGGTCGGCGGTGACAGGCTGGCGTCCTCGATGCTGCGCGACGCGAGGCTCTCACAATCATCGCACATCACGCGCGAGCGCGACTCCGCCCGCGGTGCCACGTTCCGCAGCCGACGTACCGTTGCCGGGGAGATGCGGAATTCGCGACTCACGGTACCGGGCGACGCACCATGGGCTAGCCATGCGATCGCCGTCTCGCGTCGAAAGTCGCGACCCAAGGTTGCGTTGTGCCACCGCAGAATCGCGCGCTCCGGCACGTCGAGTTCGGCGGCCACGATACCAATTGGCTCGCCGTGCACGACCCGCTCCACCGCCAGCGCGCGTGCGGCCGCCGGAAGATTCTGACCGTCGTACCATCGCGCCACGGTTCGCGACGCACGATCAAGGTCGCGCGCGACGGTGTATATCCGCTCTCCGCTGGCCACTCGTCGGACCGCAACGGTGCGCTCGCGACGCTGAAGATCGACACAGCGCTCCCAGCGTGTGAAGGCCCGTTCATGCACACCGAGCCGTCGAGCCACACTCGCCGCCGATTCACCGCCGCCAATATCGCTGATGGCCGAGAGACGATCGGTCGTCGGCACCACGCGGCCGTCGTACCACCGCTCGACGGTGCGGACTTGAACGCCGAGGACGCTGGCGACGTTCGCCACATGGGCCCCCGCGTCGAGCCGCGCGATCGCCGCGGAGCGCGCATCAGCACGCACACGCCGGCCGCGCGAATCGGGACAGAGACCCTTGCAATAGCGAGTAATGGTGTCGCGCGATACTCCGTGAGCTTGACTGACGATTTCCCGGGGCACGCCCGCCATCCGGGCGGCGCGCACGGCATCGCGCTGCTCTGCGGTCAATTTGGGCGGGGCTCCGATAGGGGACAGCTCGACCGGCAGCCTCGTTATGGGTATTCCAGTGCGAATACTCGACTGGCAGTATGCGAAGCCGACCGTTGTGAGCCTCCACACCTCGGCTTGACGGCACGCTCTAGGTGCGAGCCGATGGTCAAGCGCCAGTTCGATCTCTGGACTTGGCTGGGCGCGCAGCCAGGCGACAGCGCGATTGAGGGTTGACCGACTGAGGCCAGTGCGTTGGCAGAGCGCGGCCACCGTATGCGCTGCCGGTTCGAATTCGAGAACCGGGCCCGCGACAACGATTGCTCGCAGGATGAGGTCCCGCACCCGCGCGGACGGTTTCCGTGCAGGCCGCGGTTGACGGACGTCGGTCGGAATCCGACTCAACTCTTCTGCGATACCAGAGAGCGTGTCCGCATGCGCCAACAGGCCGACTTCCAGCGCGACCAGTTGAGCGCGAAATGGCAGCGTGCGTCCGGTTCGAAGTCGCCAGAGCGCGAGGCGATGCCACCCGATTTGCCGCTGACAGTCGACTTGGCTCAAGGCGAGAGCGCGCAGCGCTCGAGCAAAGAGGACGGTCGATGAGGAATCCGAACCGATCGGCTCGACATCTTGAGACTTGAGTTGAACGGGCGGGGCGTTCACTGGTTTGAACGCCATACGCCAATGGCCGGAAGCGATCTCCGTGCCGACCTCTTGAGCAGAAGCTCGCAACCGAGTGACCCGATCTTGCAAGAGCGGACCAAGTCGTCGGATCGCTTCCCCGGAAGGAGCTCGCTCCTGATGATAGTACGACCATAGACTGCTCTTCGAGACGCCGAGGACGTGGGCGACATCGGCCAAGCTTACTTGGAGTGCGTCGAGGGCTGACGCGATCGCTCCGTTCACAGCACCTGCCTCTCAAACCGTCCACCCGATCACACGAGCTGCCCGGCCACCCTCGGACAACAAAGGTCAAGACCGAAGCGGAGACCATAGGCGTGCTCGACCCGAGAGGCCACGGACCCACTTACCCGAAGCACGCGAGTGCGCTCGAGCGTGTTCTCGTCGTGCGGCAGCGAGACTCAAAAACAGCACACGCACGAACGTGCCGGGAAGCAACAACGGATCCTTGGTCACGGTCGATGTCTTCTGGTCCGTTCCCGTCCCGATCCTCCATCTCCCGAGATCGAGCATCGCCCCTATGGCGATTGGATTCGGCCCGGCTGCAGGCCCATGGTCCGTCAGCCAAAACGGAGCCGAGCGCCTGTGGCTGGCCGATCCTCTGCCGCACCGATTGCCGAGTCCGCGATTCCGGCACAGGGCGGACGATTGCTGTTCACCGACGAAGTGCGTCGGGAGTTCTTCCACGATCGAAAGAGTCTCTGGTGGGTGCGTCGCAATGTGGCACCCGATAAGAAGATTCGGCTGGGCCACTCGACGTGTGCCTGGCATGAGGAGGATGTCCGCGCGTGGCTGGAAGGCCTGAAGGGGAAATGAGCCCGAGGCGCGTCGTCCCCGCTGTACCCGCGCCCAAGAACCGGACGTCGGCGAACGGAAGCTTCAGACTGGATCGCGAGTTCACACGGCTCGGTGTGGGCCGCATCCAGCTCGCTACGGGGTTGTTCAAGCCTGACGACTTCACTCAGCTCAATTCGTGCGTGTCTCGTCTCGCCGCCAGCGGCGCGATCGACGTGCTCCGTGCCCTCCGGAATCGCGAGATCACGCCCGCTGAATTGTTGACGGCGGACAAGAAGCAGCGCTCGCGGTTCATTCTTCTGGATCGGGGTGAGGATGCCGAGCGCCACCGCCGAGAAACCGAAGCCGCCGCGCAAAAGGCGATTGTCCCGTTCGCAGATCGACCATTGTGGGCGACCGCGACCGCGCTGATCGCGGGCTTGTCTTGTGGCCAGGAAACACGACGTCGGTACGCGACCTCGATCACCTCATTGAGAAATCGAGATCTGGCGGAGTTGAAGGATGACGCGACCTTCGGGGATCTCTACCGAGTTGACTGGCGGGCACTCCGCGACCGCTGGGAGCACTCGCCGGCGGACTGGAATCACCTTCGGCGCGCGCTCTCTCGCATCCTCACGGCGCTGACCGAGGAGCGCCACGGGAGACATCCCTTTCGCTATAAGCTGCTCGACAAGATCCCGCACGCCAACGAAGGGGATGGACGCGTTCCTGATCTCACGCCGGAACTCTTCTGGCGGATCGTTGGTCGTATGCCAGTGTACGTGCAGGCTGCTCCCGTGGTCCTCGTGCTCACGGGATTCCGTATGCACGAATACGAGCTCGCCGATCGCTCACACCTGCGTCCGCATCAGCACCTGGTTGTCGTCCCAGGACCCAAGACCGAGGCGAGCCACTCGAATGTCGCGGTGGATCCCAGATGTTGGGCATGGATCGAGCGCGGGATTCCTGCGCCACTCGGGCGACGTTGGCTTGGGGTGCATTGGCGCCGCGCTCGAGACGCGGAGGGCTGCCCGGATATCCGGCTGCACGACCTCAGGCATTGCCTCGGCCAGTGGACAACCGATGAGGGTGTGCCGGAAAAGTTCGTGCAGTCGCAACTCCGGCACGCCTCGCCGCAAATGACGCGGCGCTATACGCGCGTCAAAGAACGCCGTGTCGTGGCCGGTTCAATCAGTGAAATCCTGACGAAGGCCGCGGAGCGCCGCACTGCTGGAGCGAATTGATAGGGCCGTCGAGCGCACCGGCAGGACGATGGTTTGGCGGCGGCTCTCTAGAATGCGACTGGTGCAGCCCCGTGCCCCGACGCTGCCCACACGGAGCCGATCTCGAACTCTTGCTCCAATTCTAGCGCACGAACGCGACGGTCTTGAGCGAGAGCCGCGATCGAGGTCAGTGGAATCGAGGTGGCGAGCACACCGAATGCGCGAATCTCGTGACGCACCGTGCCGCCGACTGTTGCGACGAGGGCGGTGAGATGGTCGACGTGCGCGGCGTCGCAGCGAATGACGATCGATGCCTGTGCCGCTGGGTCCAAGCGCCCAGCATGGTACAGTTGGAGAAGCGGAGCGTCCATCTTGCGGGTGAATACGTCTTCGATGTCGTCCGTCACATTGGCTTCGGCTGAGCGTCGTTGACGGGAGCGCGCCGGCGGGACTTCTGAGCCGCGAGTTCGATATCCACGTAAGTGCCGAACGTCTGGCAACTCACACCGAGCGCTGCGAGCAGTCGCAGTAGCGACGACATCGTGGGATTGAGAACTCCACGCTCCACTCGCCCGACATATGTCCGCGCTACGCCAGCTTTCAGCGCGAGCCGCTCCTGCGAGATGCCGGTGTATTCGCGAACCGCGCGAAAACTACGGCCGACTACGTTGGAGGCGGTCGTCCGGCGACCGCGGTCTCGCGCGTTGTGACCGCTCAACGGACGACGTGCGGCGAGGCGTGCCGCAATCGAATGAAGACTCTCTTCGCGTCTCATGCGCTTGAGCGCGAACGCCGTCCGGAGGCACGCCGCGGGAGGGGATCCACTTCCTGCAGTGCGATCCCCAAGTCGCGCCAGTCGATGCCGAGTCCCACTAACAGCTGGCGGATCTTGCGGAATCCGACGTTGCGTTCGCCGCGCTCAACGGCCCCAACGAATCCCCGATCCAAGCGCGCCTCATGCGCAAACCCTTCCTGCGTGTATCCGGCCGCGCGCCGAAACGTACGGACCACAGTGGCAAAAGCGGCTAGGTCCTCATGTCGCTCCATGAAAAGACGATAGGCGCGTTGTTGCACCGTCAGCCACGGACTAACTGACCCGAACTCTTTGTACGAAGGCGGGGTCTTGAGGCTGCAGGACGCGATCGTTGGACGAATCGGCCACACACCGCTCTTTGTCCGGACGCTTCATGCTTTGGCGCCCATCGAGTCGCATCAGGGCGCCGGGCTACGCGCTCCCTCAGAATCGGCCGACGGCGGTGGTGAGAGCCGCGATGTCACGCTTCGTTTCGGCCGCTATAACAGCGAATGGCCGGCCCATTGTCTCGCGATCGTACAATGCCACCGCCGACCATGCGGCGAATGGAGAGGTCGCGCTCACTATCCCGCCAACGAGTCGTGTGAGAAGTGTCGCACCCGGCGCCTCGCCGATGTCGACTGCCGAGCGTGTCGTTCGCACCTGGCTCGCGCGGAAGGTGGTGAGCCATCGAAAGAACGTACATAGTTGAGCTGTAACAGCGGGCGCACTGACGGCGAGCCAGCTGGAGAACATGGCGAACGCGAACACGGTATGGCCAGCCCGAGCTAGTCCCGTGACAATCACGATCATGCCAGTCCAAAATGCGCTTGAGACCAGACCGTACAGCAGTAGGACGACGTGGAGCTCGGACTGCTCGCACAGCCTACCCCAGGGGTCGCTACTCGCGTCGCTCATGCGTAGATCCAATCGAAAGGTGCGAGAATGGTCGGTCGTGCGACATCACGTCGCGGCCACTCGGAAGGCCGAGCGACCCAAGGGAACGATAGAATCGTGGTCGCGGCAACAGCTACGGACTAGGTCGCACTGGAAAGGACCGCGACATCCACCGTCAACGGTGAAAGGGAGATACGCATATGAGCAAGCCCAATGATGCATCAACGAGGTGGCTATTTACGCGACTGTGTGGCCCACACGTGAGGGTTATCTATTGCCCTGTGCGTTATCGCCAGTTGGGCTCACCTGATAATTCCAACGATACCATATCCATGGGGGCCCTTGGCGCGCGTTGGGGCGTCGGGCGCGACACCGTGCGCCGAATCCCATTTAAGGATCTCCCATATCAAAGGAGAGGTGAGAAGATCGTACGGCGCCGATATCGGCTGATCGATATCGAAGCGTATGAAGCCCGGACCCCCGTCGCGCCGTGGGAACTGCGCAAGACAGTGACTCAGCGCCGTTCGTCGGCCGTCTCTCCAGTGCGCCGCCGGGCGGAGTGGCGCGACATTAAGCCGTTGTTGGCCGAGGCTCGGAAGGCGCTCGAACGACGCACGACCTCGCCCACCATCACGCCGAGCGCATCTGAACGGCACGAACGCCCTAAGCGTCCCGTCTCAGCACGTGATGCCGCTGTCCGCACGATGCGTCTCACGGGGGCGACGCATCAGACGATCGCTACGGCGTTCGAGATCTCGACCACACGGGTCGGGCAAATCCTCTTTTGGACCGGCGGCGATCCCTGGTACGAGGTCGAGGAGGCGAATCGCGTAAATCGGGAGGCGGAACGTGTGGCTCAAGCGGAGCGGCACAAGAAGGAGGTCGCGCTCCGGAAAGCGCACAGTCACGCGCTCACCTGCAACCGGATGGTCGACGGGTTGCGTAGATGCGCACGAAGGCGAGGCTACCTGCCCGCGCCGTTCGGCAGTCGCTTTCCGACATGGGTCGGCTTCTATGCTCAAGACTATATGCGAGCGTTCGGGTCCCTCGATGATGCGCTCAAGACTGCGGGTCTGGCGCCAGCGACTTTGCGACGTCGACCGATTAAATCGACCGGCACAAAGCAGAGCACCAGTTAACGGATCGCTTGTGGGTCATGGCCGGCCCGCCCCCGAGCATTCGTGTTTTCCGGTCGACGCCGAGACGCCCTCGACCGAACAGTGTGCATGTCGTAATCCGCCGATTGCGGCGTATTGCGCACTCGTACTGTAGCGCGCAGTGGTGGGTGGCTCGTGAACGATCGGCAATTCGTGCAACACGTCAGAGGCACCGGACGGCGAATGACAAGAGGGCGTCGCCGAATGGCGATCTAGTCTTCGGGGTCCTGATGTGATCGGTATAATCGGTCCGCGCCACGCCTCGGCAGCCGATCGATTTCCTGTAAGGCCGCTCCGAAGTCTCGCCAGTCGATGCCAAGACCGACCAGCAACTGGCGAATCTTCCTGAAGCCGACGTTTCGCTCGGCGCGTTCGACGGCGCCAACGAACCCGCGGTCGAGATGCGATTCATACGCGAATTCCTCTTGCGTATAGCCGGCCGCCTGTCGGTACGTGCGGATGACTTGCCCGAGCGGTTCGAGCTCACTGTGTCGTTGCACGCGCGGACTATAGTCGTGTCATCGCACCATCGACCACGGACTAAGTCTCCCGACTTTCCCTGGCTGCACATGGCGCAACAGTCACCCTGAACGAACCCTCTAATAGGTACAGGGTGGTGGTCATGCAGACGGTCGTGGCACATTCCGGCGCAATGCTGTCACCGCTCGATTCAGCGTCACCTCGACGTTCTTGATGCTGGTGCGCGTCACCAGCGCGATCTCGCGATAACTCAGTCGATGAACCATTCGGAGCACGAGCATCGTGCGCCGACGTGCGGACAACGCCGCAATGCCTTGCGAGAGCGCCGCGTATTGTTCGCGCTGTTCCAGCACCTCGATCACGGTGGGCTCCAACGACTGACGACCATCGAGAGCGTCTCCCCCTACACTCTCGGCCACACGTCGAGCGCGTTCCAGTTGGCGGAGACGAGTCACGGCGGCGTTTCGCGTCGCCCCATAGAGGTAGGCAGCAATAGTGGTTTGCACGCGCCAGTCCTCACGGCGGATCCAGAGCTCACCCAGCACGACTTGCACGACATCTTCCGCGAGATCGGCGTCGCGTACATAGCGGACGGCGAATCGACAGAGGCGGCTGTAGTACCCCCGAAATAGCCGCTCATAGGCGAACTCATCGCCAGCTCGAATGGCCGCGATGGTTTCGTCGTCGGTTTCGCGCTGAGTAGTGGCGCTTCCGCCCGCTCGCCCGTTCGCGGCACCGACCTGTTCCTCAATCATAGTGCGACGCCGCTCGCAAGCGAGATCCCGCCGTTCGTGTGAGCGAGCGCGCGGACCAACGTGATGCTTGGGCATCCGCTGGGTCGTGACACCGCCAACATGCGCCGCTGGCGGCATATGCGCCCAACACCGGCATCCCTAGCGTTGGATCGCGCCGACAGCGCGCGGCAACCCCACACCCAACGGAGGGACATCATGTCACGTGGCATCGCTCGACTTGCGATCACGCTCGCCATCCTGACGGTCGCAGCATGCACCAATCCGACCTCGCCGGCGACGCGAGGAGACTGCGGAGGCGGCGCATCGGCGGGAAGCGGAGGGTGCTGATCCTAGCGGGGGCGATCACGACGTGACCGCCCCCGCTAGTGGGCCCCAGTTGGCGTCAATCGCCTCGAAGATCGGTAAGAGCGTGGCCCGCCGCGTGTCGCCCTTCGACGCTTTGCCACGATGCACATCCTGCGTAGCGCTGAGCGCCGTGGCATCCGTCACCAGATTGTGCACATGGTACTGCTCGGCAACTTCGATGGCCCGTTGAAGGGCTTCACGCGCGGCGCTGTGGCGGCCGAATCGTTTAAGTCCGTGGTACGCCGTGAGGAGATAGTGGGCGCGCAGTCGCCCAGTCATGCGTTCGTCCCGTAACTCGGTATGCAGCTGGTCGAACTTCACCTCGTTGCCGAGCAAATGCGATTGCCGCATGAGGTTGATCCCGGCCACCGTACGAGTATCCATCCCGTCGTCGGGGCCATTCCGTAACGCACGCAGGACCTTCACCGCGTACGATGGGTGGCCAAGCTCTCCGAGCGCGCTCGCAAGATCGAGCGCCGCTCGCCGCGCGAGCATAGGATCCGGATACATCATCATGGCCTTGAAGTAGAGCGTCGCGGCGACGTCGTCCTGGTTGCGAGCGTAGGCCACCTGTCCGCGATCGTGCGTGGCGCGCGCCAGGATTTCCGGCAAGTCCGCGCGCTTGGCTTCAGCCACGATCGCATCGAGTAAGCGCTCAGCTTCACCCAAGTTGCCTCTCTGAAGCTCGAGCAAGCCCAACGCGATGCGCAGGCGAAACCACCAGTAGATGTCCTTGAGGTCGTGCGCGATCGACTGACCCTGGCGCAACAGCGGCTCGGCGCCGCGGACATCCCCCGCTTGTCGCCGGCAGTACGCGGCTCGGTCGTAGCACTCTGGCAGGATTGCTCGACTTGCGTGAAGAGACTCGATTAACGCGATCGCGGTCTCGTACGTGTCTGACGCACACTCCCAATGCGCGTCCCGCTCGAGCAAGCGGGCGTACGCGATCACCGCGGGCACACGTTCGTCGGTGCGACCACTAACAAACGATCCGATCGCCGTGACGAGCCGCCGCAAGAGATCTTTCGCTTGGCCGTTCGGCATGTCTTGGACGAAGCGCCGGACCGCTCCGAACTCGTTCACTCTGAGCGCGGACTTTGCTTCTGGGCCAGGCGTCACCCATTTGTCGAGCAAGCGAAGCGTGACCAGGCCAGCGAGGAGGGATTTGTATTCCGGGGTATGCTCATCGCGCTCGCCCGCAGCACGAAAGAAGGCGATGTGAACGGGTCTCGGCGATTGTAGCGGCTGCTCGTCAGACACCACGGTCCCTACCGCCGGGGCGCCGTCCCGATATGAGATACGCACACCGAGTCGGCGCATCCGTATCTGGTTCACCACCGCGTACAGAAGGCGACCGCCTCGTAGAATCGGCGCGCCAACCAATCGCTTGAGATTGAAGGCTACGCCGGTCCCGGGATACGAGGTGGGCAACATGACTCGCGAGTGATGGCTTGGCCGTGGTCAATCGCAGTAGCGGGAGAACCGCACCGCGGTCGATCGCACCGCATAAAAAAAACACCGTGCGCTGGGCGGTGAACTTATGGCGGGAGACTCGATTGCAGTAGTCAAATGTCACGATTGGTGCCCATCCTCGTATTCGAATATTCGCCGCCTTGCTCATAGAGTCAGGCACGAAAACGACCACCATACATATGCATCATTCCGCTGCAGCTCGACGGCGATGGGCTATACCTGTGGATTCGAATTCGGCAGAACGGGGGGGTTCCAGCGCGCTCATACTGCTGTCGACGTAAGTGAACGGTTCCGAAATCACCCTTTCGTTGCGCTATACGTGTAGTCGGTTTGTCACATTCATGGCCTACAGGGCCGTACACGGCTGATCCAGTCGTGATCCGCAAATCGGCTGCGTAGATGTTCGGCAAGGGTCCGCAGCGGATGAGCGTTTCCATATACCTCGGTCCATGGCAGATCGCGGATCAGTTGTTTGCGGTGTTGAGCTGACGGCTCAACCTCGATGTGCGTAGCCGGGGCGGCCGCCGCTGCAGCACACGAGGTCAAACATCACCGCCGATCCGCAGATTGATCTCAACGAACGAATCCGAGCCGGCGTCGCTCGAACGACCACCGAGGTCCGCTGATCGACGTGATGCTGCGACACCACGACGTCCCTTCTGATCACTTCCGAGTGGGCGCGAAAGACTAGCGAGCGCCCGATGACTGGAGGCCACGGCTCCGGGCGATCGATTCTCGCCAATCCGGCCTGTAGAAGCACACCGCGTTTGTCACGACTGACGTCGCCAATCATCCACCATGACTCCTCTTCACACGTGACGAGATAGTGGGAGCCACTGGCAGTCGTAACCACCAAGGCGATGAAATCGCAAGCGTCATGCGGTGCCGGGTCAGCGACCACCGGTGGCGGACTCACGTGATCTATGATGACCGGGCGGCCCGTGATCGAGACGGACAGTCCGACGGCGCCCATCGGGCTGTGACATGCACCGTTAGGCGCTTACCCATTGGTTTCAGATGACTGTCGTCCGTCGTTCACGAATCCAGACGGCCGAGTATTGCTTCAGCCACAGCTGTGACAAGACAACTGTGTTGCGGTTGCCGCACTGACGTTTAGATGTATTCTCGCATCAGGATCAGTGAGACGCCGCCCACTGAGAGACCGTGCGGTACTCGACACCGCGCGCTTTCACCATCTACTCCGTCCCGCTCTCAGTGCGCCGACATGTGACTGCCGACACTCACGCCGCGCGGTGATTCGCGAGGCGTACCATCCAAATCCGTCATCGGGCGACGTCCACCTCGAGCGCCCGCGGCGCTCACGAGCGCCGGCAGTGACGCCCGTGCATCCCTATTAGCGGTTTGCGGACAGTTCAGGCGGCAGTGTAAACGCGGGACACTCGTCATGCCTTCGCCATTCGACCAATACCCGCGATACGACTCACTCTGGGAGAAGCGATGAGCGGCAAAACGACGAAGCAAGAATACGCTGCACCGGTCAGCGCTAAGCAGGGCACAATTGCCTCATTGACGCTCGGCATAGCGGGTTTGTTCGGTGAACCCCTAGCTGGCTTTCACTGGGGTACCTGAGCTCCGACGAAGAACCGGGACCGGTGTCGCGTTTTCTAAACGCGCCACCGGTACTTCAGTATGCGAGGCGCACGCCGATACTGGTCGTTCGTCCCGGGACGGCGAACAGTGCGTTCTGCTCGGTGGATCGATCATTAGTCAGGTTGTCAATGGCCAGGAAGCCGGAAACCCCAGTGCGAAGCTCCTGGTCGATCGACATCCTGACTTTGACAAACGCTGGAAACCTCATCCAGTACGGACGGGTCGACGTGAGCGGTTTATTCGCATAGATGGCACTGTCGAGACTCGGATAGTTATAGCTAGTCCAAGGTCCGACGAAGACGGTGCCCATCGCGACTATGCCTCCCCGCCACGGATGCGAGCTAAGAGTGATGCCGCCTGAGGTCAGCGGTACTGCAAGCGCCTGGTCACCCACACGATAGTCGCCAGTGTACTCGTTGAGTGGTGGGAGCTTGGCAATTTTGCTTGACGTGTATGAGAACTCGGCATCCAGCCTTATCCCGCCCTCTGTCAACGACGCCTGCGTCTCAAGTCCGCGGTTGTTGATTTGGCCGATGTTCTGAAACTGAAGGGTAATGCCAGTCGAATCGCTCTTGAGCAGAACGTCTTGGATGAGGTCGCGAGCCTGCTGGTCGTAGTACGTAACACTCAACGAGGCGACATGGCCAAAAATGAGGTCGAATCCAAAATCTCCGCCCACTTGGCGTTCGGGCGCCAGTGCGCCGCTCGCCAGTTGCTTTCCAAAAGCGAGTTGCTGAGCCAATCGCTCCGACGGTAACCCAGGTTGAATTCCTTCGCCATAGGCGGCACGGGCCTTCAACGTGACATCGCCCAGCCGTGGCACGAACGAAATACCGAATCGTGGGGCCCAGGCGTACCCGTAGATGGGGCCGATGCCAGAGTTGTTGTCGGCCCTAACACCCATCGTGAGAAAGAGCTGATCGTGAAATCCGAGCTGTGTTTGGCCGAACACGCCGGTGTTACTGACGCGTTCCCGCCGTAGGTTGCTGAGCGTGTCGGCGAGAGTGCCGACGATGCTCCGCAATTGAGATGCCCCAGCGCCATCGATTGTCTTGTTGTAGTGATCGAAGCCCAACGTCATCACGGCATGCAACGCGCTGATATCGCCGCTCAGAGAAGTGTTGTATGCGATCGAAGCCTTGGCCGTTGCCTGATCGAATACACTGAGTCCGCTGTCCGCAAATTGGGGGGCTGTTCTCGCGTACGAGAGCTCTGAGCGATCGTCACCGAGGGTAAGGCTGTGTCGCCACCATGCTGTCGGTTCGTAGTGGATTCGAACACCGTACGTTTCTTCGTGCACTTGCTCCCCCACGTTCTGCGGCGCGGACAAGGCCGGGATATTCGTTGCTACTAGCGCAGGAGACGTGATGGCGGGAAAGTCGCGCTCGAGGTACCGACCGGAGAGGTCGATCGAGAAGGAGCGATGACCGAGGTGAAGGCCGCCATATGCTCCGGGATCGGACGAATAGTAGCCTGGGATCCAAGCTCCGACGTGCCGGTACGATGCACCAAGGCTGTAGGAGGCCTCGCTTCGCGATGCGCTCGATATGAAGGCCCCGTTGACGCCAACGGTGTAATTCTGCTGCAGCGTTCCAGCCAATTTGCTGGGATTCTGCACGATGCCCTCGGCCAGAGATGCACTGACGCTGGGATGGTCCGGCGCCCCCTCTCCATGTTTCGTGAAGATTTCCATGACGCCGCCACTGGCGTCCGATCCGTAGATCGTGGACGCTTCAGGACCACGTATGACCTCGATGCGCTCGATGCTATTTGGGTCAACGGCCGCGTACCCGTAGTCCGCGACTTCTACGCCGTCGATATACGTTTTGATGTTGTTGACATCGAGTGAATTGATGCCACGGACGGTAATGGTGCTGTAGTAGTCAACATTGCCTTGCCGCCACGAAATCGCTCCCGGAACGCGCCCCCGGAAGATGTCGTCTACTCGGCTGTAGTGCTGATCTTGGACCTCAGTGCTCGTCACCACGCTAATTGGCGTTGGCAGTTCCTTGACCGGAGTCGGTACCACAGTGCCAGTAACCACCACTCGCTGGAGGTTGCCGGAGATCTGGTCGAGGGCAAGTTCGATATTCTGATGGGAGCTCGCCGCGACAGTGATCATGCGCGACACGGAGTCGTAACCGAGCCGACGCACCGAGACTCGAAAGGTGCCGATCGGTACTGAGTCCAGATGATATGCGCCGTTATCTCGCGATGCTGCGCGATGCCATAGGTCATCCAGGACTACGGTGGCTCCAGCTACCCCTTCACCGGTTCGCGAATCCACCACGCGCCCACGGATCGAAGCAGGCGGTGCAGGTTTGATGATGACAATCGTTGCTTCGTACGGCGTCGCGACGAGTCCCGTACCACGGAGGATGTAGGCGAGTGCCCGTGCTAACCGCGTGTGAACGCCTCGGAAGGTGACACGCTGTGGCACCGTGTCGAGCACGAGGTCCTCGTAGTTGAAATCGATCCGCGCCGAGTCGCGAAGCACGTTCAGCGCTTGATGAACAGTCACGTCGCGCAAATCGACTGTGACCGGTCGTTCAAGCGGTGGTAGAGAGTCCACACCCGGGCGGCCGCGAGCGTTGGACGTCGCCCTCGATTGGGCATTGGCAACGCCCGCCGGCAACGCGAGCGCAACCAAGAAGGCAACAACGAGCACGGCAAACGGTCGGAGAAATCCGAGCAGGGACGGCTCCCGAGCTAGGGGCGAGGACACGCCAGTGTAACAGCCCTCGACACTATATCGGTTTACCTATCGCCGGAACAGCCGTACTCTTTGCCCGTGGCGTTCCACAGTCAGCTCAGGGAGGATTGCCCGCAGTTGCGTGAAAAAATGCTCGGGTGTGTCGCCAGAGACAGTGATTGTGACTCGGAGGGCAGAAATGGTGGGGTCGATAGGCTCGAATCCGAGATCGTACTTCCGCCCCACGTCCGCCAGGACTTGGCCAAGTTCTTCATGCACGAAGGCGAGCCGCCCGACGGTCCAAGCGAAGGCCGCTGGGGCAGCGGCTGTCAGCGTCGTGACGCCCGAAGCGTCGACCGCACTCACGAATCCGCCCTCGACCGTGGCTGCCGGGCGCCCAGTGCGCCGCACGAGCACCCGGCCCGACCGCACAGCAATCCGGGGCACCGAATTCGGATATGCGCGCACGTCGAACTCAGTGCCGAGATCCTGTGTCTCAATTCCGTCAGCGCGAACCACGAACCTTCGGTCGGTACGGTGTTGGACGCTGAAATAAGCCTCACCCACCAGCGTCACGATATGCGCGCCAGCCCGGTCGATCATGAACTCCATTCGACTGTCCGGCGCGAGTAGTGCGTGGCTCCCATCCGGGAGTTCGACCGAAAGCGGAGCCATCCCTCGGCGGGTCGTGTACGTAATGGGTATCGAGGGCGCCCGCTCTTCGCGAGTTGCAGAGAGGTTCGAGAAATGGCGAACCGTGACCGTGGAGGTCACGGCGACGAGAAGCCCGGCCGCCGCGAGAACGCCCAATCTGACCCCGGTCCGCAGCAGCCGGCGCGACCGCACGTCTTGGGATGCCAAGCCTCCGTCGATCACTCGCAGGTGCTCGAGGCCGCGACCCGGCAGGTTGAACCGTTCGCGCCGATCGTGCTCGGCGACCCGATCCTGTACTGACTCCCACGCCTGCTCCGGATCGAGCGGCTTCTTCCCCATCCGCCGTGCGATCATCGCCCAGACTTTCTGGTGAGCCCTGATATAGCGCTGGACCGAGACGTCATCGCGCATCCAGCGCTCGACGAGATGCCGCTCCGGCAAGGGACTCAAATTGTCGAGGAAGCGATGAATCGCGTCCCACCGCCGAGTTTCCTCCGGCCCTTTACCGGTGCCTACATCTCGCTTCTTGCGCATCACCCTTATAGACGCGCATCACGGCGCGGCCACGTATGCCGAGAATCACGAGTTACAGAATGCGTGTCCTCATGGTGGCACCGCGACTCGTTCGTGTCTAGAGTCGCGGAAGTGCAAGCGCGTTGAATCAGGCTAGGACGACTCGACTGCGTCAGCGAACTCGTGCCAACTCGCATCCAGTGCCCAGAGAAGACGGTGCACGATCTCTATAGTAGCGCGAGCCTTGCCGTTTTCGAGCCTCCCCACATACGACCGGTCTATCCCTGCCAGCTCGGACAGGGTTTCTTGCGTGACGCCACGTCGGGTGCGCAGAGCTCGTAAGATGTCGCCGAGCTTTACGCGAGAGAGCGGCCGACGCGAACCGCGACCGGGCATGACGTTCTACGGCTCCGACCCGGCAATGAAGGGAGGGGGCGGCCCCAGCCCCCCCAGATTTGGCAACCCAAGTTTCTCAGTCGCATTCACCCTCCGACCGCGCAAGATCTGAAAGCAGTACGAGTAGATTTCGCGCCTTCGCCGTCCAGCGCTTACACGCATTAATTCCATGCGGTGGGGCACGAACCGACTGCTGGTCGGTTCCCGTGCGGAGCGTGCGCTCGTCGCCACTATCGAGGAGAGTCCTCGACGAGCGCTCCATTGGCGAGTGCGCGCTGCCTGGCCGTTTCATTGGCCCATTGCGCTATGGCTGCGACCAAAGTTCTCACGTCGTCGTCGGTCGCATCCTTTGGGATGAAGACGATGGCCGGATCATCGGCGTTGGTTGGTACCAACAGCTTGGCCATTCCTGGTTCAGCCGGATCGGCGCTGCGAATAGGCGCAGGACGAATGATGTCCGCCGAAATGCCGCAGTACTGGGCGATACTTTCGCGCAATTCCACGCTCGACGCTCGCTTGTTATCGATGACGAGCATGAGGTGGTTGTACGAGACTCCAATAATCTTCGCTGATCTCTGTAGAGTCTCACCGCGCGTCGTTGCGGAGGCCTGCAGAATTCCCTTGAGCAAACGAGAGGTCAGGTAAGGACGCTTAGTGGTTCCTTCCGTATCCTCGGCACTGAGTGGGGGCGATCCCCCGGCCGGCGCAGCCCACTCCTTGAGGGCACGCCCGAACGACATGGGTTCAGGCGTAGCCTGCTCGATTCGGGTCAACGCTGTACCGGTTTGTGGCTTTGCGATCTTCACAACAGCTCCCATCCTTCAATCCTCCGCAACCATGGGCACACGAAAGCAAAGGACCCTTGTAACGCCGATGCCGGGGGACTCTCGGGAATCGGGTAGAGACGGCAGCGTCACGTCTCTCTACGGTCCTCATACGTTGTCGCTCGTGCGGTCAAAAACCCCACTGGTCGGATAGCGCACTCTTAGAGTCGCGACACGTATCGAAGTGGCGAAAGCGAGCACCCGCGGATTGGCTCATCCCGCGTGTGATGCGAAACCCTTCAAGTGGAGGTGCGTCGCCGGAGCTGAGCGGAGCCGTGCCTAGCCTGAGTACCGGCTCCTTCTCTCCCCGTCAGAACCAAACTCTACGAAGTTGGACAACCGCGTCCGGGCAATGGGGCCGACCGCTCGGTCTCAGTTTGAGGCGTTCACGTTGCCGCGTGAGATCCCGGCTTGGCGTTGAGGCAATTCTTCCCGCGACGCGCGCCACGTAGGCCTGCGGTTGCGTCGGCTTGACCCAGGGGCGAATTGAGGGTCCGCGCGCCAACAAGTGCTATCAAGCGCTATCGAGCTCAGGCTCTTGCGTTTCCCAAGTGCAACGAGTACAATCGCGTGCAGCCGAAGGGGACGACGGAGAACCATGTGGGGCGCGGTCTGAAAATCCGCGTGTCGGCGGTTCGATTCCGTCCCTGGCCATTCCCACTACATAGCGACGTACGCTTTCCCTGCCTTTCGCACCGTGGAGTGCGAGGGCGGGTGACTTGGCGGTCGTCGTTGCCTAACACGCGCGGCCGCTGACTTTTGCGACTTGCGAAGCCCTCGACCGTTGGTCGTAAGTGCGCGTCCGACCAACTCCGCGACGTCGCCTTTGGCGCGTCGCATTTTGTAGCGGCGCGGTGTTACCGCCATGTGATCAGCGATGCCGAGGTTCGCATGGCGGCGCCCGTGTTCGGTTTTCGACAGTCTGGTCTCGTCGATCCTGCTGGCCGGCCGTTGGATCATCAAGATGAGAGGGCACGCCTGCTGGTCGCGGGCCTCGCCGCCGCCAGCGACATGGCGTTACGAGAGTTGGCACGACATTCAGAGGACGTCTACGAACGCGTACGCCGGAGATCACTGACTTCGGCCGGGCCGCGTTGAGGTGCTGGCGGATTATCATCTACGCGTGGGTGAGATCACCTTCGACAGTCACCTGCCGGCCGGCATGACGCTGAAGCAACAACGCACCGACGAGACGGAGGTGGGGCGCGGCCCGATGGCGACCATCATTACCGCTAAGCGCCTAGACGGCCATCCGAACACCGCGGCGGCCAGCGCCGCAGACCTGGGCCTCGATCTCGCCACGGACCCCGCGCTCATCGAGTGGGACGTGTATGATGCGGTCCTGGCCCCGGGCGATCTGGCCCTCATGCTCGTGTGGAAGGACGCCGCCGCGGCAGAGTCGTTTGTCGAGAAGAAGGGGCCACACGTGCCAGCTAGCCATCGCGTTCGCAACATCCGCATTGTTCGGGATTATACGATGGAGGATCGGCGCGAGGCGCCACAGTACTATCCTCAGGTTCAGCACCGAGGATAAGCGCTATCCGCTGTGGTCCCGCGCCTCGCCGTCACACGGTCAATCGGCGCCCGGCCGCCGATTTAGCTCACCGGTGGGGGATGCCGATGATGCGTAGCCTGCTCGTAGGCGTACCCCAGCCGAATTAACTCCCCCTCACTCCACGGCCGCCCGAAAAACTGCAGCCCCGCCGGCAACCTACCATCGCGCAGAAACCCCATCGGCACCGTGATCGCCGGAAATCCAGTCGCCGGCGAGAAGACCTGATTGTTATCCCCCGCCGGCGTATTGAGATCGCCGATGAGCCGCGGTGGATTACTCCACGTGGGATACACCAGCGCATCGAGCTTGCGCGTATCCATGAGCTGCAGCACCGCGACCCGCAACTGCGCCCGCGTGTCCTCGTCAACGCGGCACGCTGGCGCCGTCTCGATCGGCTGATCAAAGCTCTGCGCCTCCTTGAGCCGCGCTTCGATCGACGGATGAAACTTGCCGGACTTGATGATCTCGGCGAGTGAATGAACCGGGACCTGGTCGCCGAGCGCGGCCAGATACTGGTTGATATCGTGCCGGAACGGATTGCAATCCCCGGTATCCGCCTTCATCATCGCGTCGAACCCATCGACGGCGACCGAGTCGATGACCTCCGCGCCCTGCGCCCGCAGCTCGCTCAACGCGTGCGCGAACAATCGGAGCATCTCGGGATCCGCGCCCGGCTGCTCGTACGCCTGATGCAGCACGCCGATGCGCGCGCCCTTGAGTCCATCGCGCTGCAAAAACGACGCGTAGCTCGCCGGCACATGCCCGGCGCTGCGCGCGGTGACCGTGTCCGCTGGATCCGGTCCGGCGATCGCCTGCAGCACCGCCGCCGCGTCGGCCACCGTCCGCGTCATCGGTCCGGTGACATCGGCAGAGAGGAACAGCGGGACAACGCCGGCGCGACTGGTGAGGCCCATCGTGGGGCGGATGCCGACGAGACTCAAGAACGCCGATGGCCCACGGATCGAGTTGCCGGTGTCGGTGCCGAGGCCCACCGCGCCGAGGTTGTCCGATACGGCTGCCGCCGTGCCGCCGGACGAACCGGCGGTCACGCGCGAGAGGTCGTAGGGGTTGCGCGTGTAACCTGGGAGGATGGAGCTGACAGTCTCATAGGGACTGAACGCGAACTCGTCCATGTTCGATTTCGCCAACACGATCGCACCGGCCTCACGGAGACGCCGCACCACGAACGCGTCCTCCCGCGGCACAAATCCTTTGAGCGACAAGGATCCGGCGGTCGTCTGGAGACCGGCCGTCTGATAGTTGTCCTTCACGATCACCGGAATACAATGCAGCGGCCCGGTGAATCCGCGCCGCGCATACTGCCGATCGAGATTCGACGCGGTACGAAGCGCGTCCGGGTTCACCATGATGATCGCGTTGATCGCCGGCCCCCGCTTGTCGAGCGCCTCGATGCGATTGAGATACGCTTCGACCAGCCCACGACACGTGAGCGTCCCGGCCCGCATCGCCGCATGGATCTCGGCGATCGTCGTCTCCCGTACCCGAAACGTGGCCGATGTCTGAGCGCCGGCTGGAATCGCCAGCGCGAGGAGACCGACGGAAAGGAAATGGCGCAAGAACCCTAGGCCGCGTAGTGCGCTTCGACGCCCCACCACGCCACGTCGGCCTCAATAACGAGCTGATCGAGTAAGAGGACGACTTTCTCCGACGACACGGCGTTCGACCGCTCGAGACGAGCGACGGCCGCGACCGCGCGCTGCACGAGCTCGCGCGCCGGAATTGGTATGACCAGCTCGTCGTCGTCGATGCTACAATGAACACGCTGACGGCCGAGGATGCAAGTTTCAACCATGGATGAGACGCTCGAGATCAATCGGCGATCCCATGGGGCGCACACCGCCGCGATGCGTATGACGGGCCAGGGTGTCCCTGACGGCCAGGGAATTGCGCTGGCATAGCAGCGTCATGCGATGGAAGCCGATCGCCGCATCAGCCGCCTTCGCCACACTCGGCGCCGCCTGCGCCACCGTCTCGCAGCAGCAAGAAATCGCGATCGGTCAGGAGAACGCGGTCGCGATCGACCGGCAGTTGCCCGTCGTTCACGATCCGGCGATCGACGCCTACATCAATCAACTCGGCGCCTCAATGGCGAAACTCACGCCACGCGGCGACCTGGACTGGCATTTCGCGGTCGTCAACGCCACCGATGTCAATGCGTTCGCCCTCCCCGGTGGCTACATCTACGTCAATCGCGGACTCATCGAACACGCCGATCAGATGGATGAGTTAGCGGGGGTGCTCGGACACGAGATCGGACACGTCGTGCTGAGACACTCGGTCAAGCAAATGCAACACATGCAAGGCGCCAACATCGGCGTCGCGCTCGGCTGCGTCCTGACCGGCGCTTGCGACGATCCGGCGATGCAAGCGGCCATCAAGACCGGCGCCGGCCTGACCTTCGCGAAGTTCAGTCGGGACGACGAACGACAGGCCGATCACCAAGCCATCATCAATACGATGCGGGCCGGAATCAGCCCCGAAGGGCTGGAGACGTTCTTCCAGAAGTTGCTCGCGCTCGGTGGGCCCGGCGCCTCAGGGGGGATCGCGGTGTGGTTCCAGGATCACCCGGGGACGCAAGATCGCATCGATGACGTGAAGCAGCAGATCAGCCAACTGCCGGCCGGGTCGCTGACCAATCTGCGAACCGACGACCCGGCATTCCACGACTTCAAGACGCGAATCAGCGCCCTGCCACCCGCTCCCCGGAACCCCTAGCGTGCGTACGCGGCGGCCGCGATCTCGCCGAGAGCCTCGCCGGTGATGTTCTGGACGGCGTCAGGCGTCGAGGGGACGGCGACGTTGTTGACGTAGGCGGCGAACACGAGGTGATGGCCGTTGGCGCTCGTGATGTAGCCGGCGAGACCCTTTCCGGTGACCATCGTGTTGCGGTTGAGCGCGTCCTGCGCGTCGAACGTGCCGGTCTTCGCGAACACATGACCCGCGGCACTCGCACGCGGCTGAATATCGGCCAGCGTCCCATCTCGGCCCATGATCGGCAGCGACCGCAAGAACAAGGAGGAGTCCGGACGCCCTGCCATATAGAGGAGATAATGCACCATGAACTCAGGCGTGAAGAGCGCCTGCGCGCCTGCGCCGTCGCTCTGCATGGCACTCCGGAGATCCAACCCCGCCGACTGCAGAAACGTGTGCTCCTGGTCGAATCCTCGTTGAGCAGCACTGTCGCCGTGCGTCTGGCCCAGGAGAGCGCCGAGCAGGTACGGCATCATGCTGGCGTGAAGATTCTGGCTCACCTTGAGCGTGATCCGCACATCTTCGCTGAGCGGCGGCGACACGTGTTCGGCGACCGGCGTCCAGCCACTGCGCGACTGCGCGGTGTCGGTCGATGTATCGCGCAGCGCCGCATCGGACACCTGGACGCCCGCCTCGCGCAGCGTCTCGACCAGCGCCACGCGCGCGAATCGCCGGGGCTCCGGCACGGCGTAGCTGAAGAGAATCGGTGCGGCACCGGCGGGGACGACACCGGACGCCGTGACGGTATGGGCTCCCGTCGAATCCGCGGGCCCCGTCTCCCAGTCGATGTTGGGCGCCGACCCGGGCGCTCCCGTCGTGACGTGGTTCACGAACCGGAGATAGCTCGTCATCGGTGAGATCGTGAGCGTCGCGGAGCCGCCAGCCGCCGCGGCCGGCGCGGCTGTGACGTCGATGACGTTGTCGTTCACGACGATCGGCGAGATGACGACACCCGTGCCACCCTCGCGATCACCCTCCGGGAACAACGCGATGTCAACGCGAACACGGCCGGTGACGCGCTTAATGCCCTTGGCCGCGATGTCGCGGGCCAGCTCGCGAATGACCTGCAACGGGTCGCCGTGCACCGCTCGCGTTTTTGGGCTGCCGCCGTAACTGTGATCCTCGTCCTCGAACACGAGCGCGCTGTCGCCACGCACACGGCCGGAGAGGTTCGGGTCGCCAGACGCGACCAGCACGAGATCGCCGTTGACGGCGCTATCCGCGGTGATCGGGCCGGTGCGGTACACGACGGTATGGAAGCGATAGGTCGGACCGAGGAGGGCGAGGGTCGTGCCCTCCGTCAAAAGTTTCGTCGTCGAGCCGGGGACGAACAGCTTGCGCGACGCGATATCGAGGAGCGTGCGATGCGCGTCACGATCGTAGATCGCGATGCCGAACGTGGCATGCGCGAACTCGGGTCGATCGATGATCCGGCGCACCCGAGCGGCGAGCGTGGCCGTCCGAGCTGGGGTCTGCGTTTGGGCGGTGGCCGCGAACAGGCACGCGGCGCACACCCCCGTGGCGAAGGGTCGCATGGGTGCGGCCAGTATACATCTCGCGGCCACCGATGCAAGTTGCGAGCATGGACGGCGCGCGGCAGGCCGTCGACTCCATTATTGGCCCGGTATCGAGAACAGGCCAAAGACGTTGCTGACGAACGCGGCCAGCGTGAACTGGTGCTGCTGGTTCAACTGCCACGCCACGATCGCCCCGCCGCTAAATCCGCCGGTCGCGTCCTTATAGATGTAGATAGGCAGCTTCAGCACCGTCGCATACGTGCGAAAATCGTAATCGAGCTGCGGATTAACCGCGAAATTGGTAAAGAACCGCCGGAGCTCGATCGTGCCGACCTCATGATCCTGCTTACTCGGCGCCGCGAGCGTGGCGCCGGTGCAATGCAGGGAGTTGTTCGCCCCGATCGGCGTGCACAACTGACCACTCGGCGCCGCCCTGTAGGTCTCCGCGCCGACGAAATCGACGGCAATGACCGTGTTGATCGGCTCGATGATGTGGCCGATGCCCGCCTTGAGACCGTACGTCGTCACCTGATGCTTCACCTGCTTGAGCGTCACCGAATCCGTATGCGAAGCGTCCTGGGCGCCGATCGTGGCGCGCAGACCGAACAACCAGGCGCTGCCGAAATCGAAGCTCTGAAGCGCCGTGTCCGCGTACGCTCGATACTTGGTGTCCTCGAGCGCCGTCAAACCCTGAACATCGCACTCGACATGCTGGACGCGATCCTTCAGGGCATCGATGCGGCCGTTGGTTGCTGCGATGTCCTTGCTTTCGGCGGTGGCACGCTCTTGTTGATGCGCGAAGTCAGCGACGGCGAGTCGCGTGCGGGCCGCATCGATGTGCGCCTGCAGGACCGGCAACGAGTCGTCGAGAATGGCGCGATTGAGTTTGCGGCAGGCGGAGACCGCGTTGTCCCCGAGCCGCGGGCTCCAGCCATTCGTGAGTCCGAGACCGATCGCAAAGGTGGCCGATTTCTGGAGGCCGCTGAGATCAAGGAGATCGGTCCGCGAGCTCGCCGTATCGAGCGGCGCCGATAACTGGGCGGTCGCGCTGAAGACGCCGGCCGCGGTGGGGATCGGTTTCAAACCCGTCTGCAACTGCGCGGTCTTCTGGTTCTGAGACGACGCGAGCAGCTGAATGCTGGTCGAGGGAGCCGTCGTGGCCGAGGACAACGTCGGATCGCTGGCGCTCCGCAGCACCTTGCGCGTCTCGAGCCTCGCGAGCGTCGTGTCAGCGTTGGGCCTCGTCGAATCTGCGGCCGGAGCCTGGGCCAGCACGACAGGCCCCCATACCATGAGGCCAGCCAGTGGAATAATCGGGCGCATCACGAGTCCACCGGGAATTCCTTCAACCCGGCATCCCGGCCATCAGATCCGAGCGTCGCCGAATGCGACCACACCGACTCGGGCGGCGCGGTGATCGCGATCGTGTATTTCGTGCCCTTGGGGCCTTCGATAAACCAGTCGAGCACGTGCTGCCCTTTGGGCTCCTGCCGCGACGCACTGCCATTCCCGTCGAACGTCAGGCTCTTCTTGTCGATGTCCGCCTTCTTCTTCACCGAGCCGCCTCCAGCCGGTGCCTTGGATGTGTACGTGACACCTACCGTCGCCACAATCTGAGCCTCAGGTTAGGGGCAAGGGATAATGAGGGCCTTAAGCCCCGAGCGTAAGACGCCACGCTAGCCTGAAGAACGTATGACGAGCCGCCGCACTGCCATCAAACAGGTCCTGGGAACCGCTGCCGCGTTCGCGGTCCCAAATCTCTGGCGCCACGACCTGCCGTATGACCTGCCGTATGACCGGCCCTATCTCGAGGTCGCACGCCAGGCCGCGACTTGGATCGGCCACGCGCGCCAGACCACACCACACGGCGCGGTCTGGCCAGTCGACCCGCTCGTGCCGTCGGTCGTCGATACCGAATCCCTGTACTCGGGGACGCCTGGTGTCGTGCTGTTTTTGCTGGAGCTCCACCGCGCGACCGGCGACACCTCGGCGCTGCGCGACGCAATGGCGGGAGCGGATCATCTGATCGGAACCCTGGCGACGAAAGAGCTGGGACTCTACGTGGGACTGGGCGGCATCGCGTACGTGTTCGAGCTGGTGCATCGCGCGAGCGGCCAGGCACGATATCGCGACGCCACCAAGCGCTGCGTGGCCGCGATCGGTGACGCGACATCCGATGGCAAGACATGGGGGGCGAGCAACGACATCATCTCCGGGATCGCCGGCAGCGGGCTGGCACTCTTGTGGTTGGCGGATCAGGTGCCGGAGCTT